>Ga0307985_10000510_pt1 | contig 23017 bp, 15 predicted proteins | sample EllFjometageno80_FD_203155 | JGI IMG/M metagenome (GOLD analysis project Ga0307985, IMG submission 203155) | Marine microbial communities from Ellis Fjord, Antarctic Ocean - #80 | ecosystem: Environmental > Aquatic > Marine > Unclassified | place: Southern Ocean | collected 2014-10-09 | reverse complement strand
AAATAAGCCCAATGCATTGTAATACTACTGACAATGATTATTCCTGAAGTAATCCACAGCATTGAAGGCATGTCATACTCCATCCAGTTACCATCAGCCTGTCGGACGATGTGTGCACTGGTCATTGCAGCGAAAATCATCATGACAGTACAAAGGAATAACCACAATGCGAACTTCTGCGGATGCATTGCTAACGTTCTTCCTGGTGCATTACTACTTAATTGTAAACCCTTTGCCATTATTTCACCATGTCTAGTAAGTACGCAATCTGAACAATCGGGAGGTACAAGAATGAGCCAAACATTATTCTTAAGGCTGATTTTCTTGACTGATCCTGCATTAATTTTATAGTCGAGGCTAAAAACAACACGCCACAAATTGTTGCCACAACCCCTGATGTAATTCCAGTCATACCAAAATAGGTAGGCAATAAGCCTAATGGAATCAGAAACAAGGTATATGTCATTATCTGAAAAGCCGTTTTCAAATCCTTTTCACCTTTAACCGGTAAAAGTTTAAAACCTGCTTTTTTATAATCTTCATCGCCTACCCAAGCTATTGCCCAAAAATGAGGGAATTGCCAAATAAACTGAATACCAAATATTATTAATGCAGCGTGATTGATATCTCCAGTTGCAGCTGTCCAACCTAATAAAGGAGGTAGCGCGCCAGGTATAGCACCAACGAAGACTGCAATTGGACCAACTCTTTTCAAAGGAGTATAGACAAAACTATAAAGCACCATTGATAAAATCGCCAGGCCAGTTGTGAGTGGGTTTGTCCACTGAATTAAAATAAGGATTCCGATCAAGGCTAGAATACCAGCAAACCATAATGCTTCATTAGCAGAGATGCGATTGGTAGGTAAAGGGCGATTTTTCGTCCTCTTCATAATGGCATCATACTTTACTTCCCAAACTTGATTTATAGTACAAGATGCTCCCGATACAGCCCAACCACCAATAAATAACATCACCAGCTGTGTCCAATTTACATTGCCACCCATTGCCAATGTATAACCGAAAGCAGAAGAGAATGATACCAAAAGAGATAACCTCATCTTCACCAATTCGATATACACTTTTAGTTTTTGAACCAAAAGTGCAGCGAATCCAATATGTGCGGTATTATCAGTGATCATTTTAATGACTACAATATTTGTTTTTAATGCGAATGATTTCCTTCCTCACGGAATTCACCAGTTTCATCTATTACTATTTCATCTATATCATTCTCAAAAGCAATTTCTTCTGTCTCATGAGGAAAATTAGATTCCGGAGTTTGAGAAAAAGGTACGTTTTGAGGAATAAAATCTTCTTTTGCTCCTGGCTTACTATAATCATAAGACCATCTGTATACTGCTGGTATCTCTCCAGGCCAGTTACCATGACCAGGAACGATCGGAGTAGTCCATTCCAAGGTATTTGATCTCCAAGGATTGGCGGTTGCTTTTCTTCCTCTGAAAATACTGTAGAAGAAGTTGAACAAGAATATAAACTGAGCAATAAAAGTGATTATCGCGGCAATTGATATAAAAGCATTCAAATCAGTAAACCCACTAAAGGCATCATAATTTGTAAACGAATAGTATCTTCTTGGGAAACCAGCAATTCCAACATAATGCATTGGGAAGAACACCAAATAAACACCAATGAATGTCAACCAGAAGTGGATATAACCCAGTTTCTCATTCAACATTCTACCAAACATTTTAGGGAACCAATGGTACACACCTGCTACCATTCCAAAGAATGATGCTGCTCCCATAATAAGGTGAAAGTGAGCGACTACAAAATAAGTATCATGCAATTGAATATCAATGGCGGAATTACCTAAGAAAATTCCTGTGAGACCTCCTGATATAAACACCGACACCAATGCTATTGAAAACATCATTGCAGGAGTAAATATGATATTACCACGCCATAGCGTAGTCAGGTAATTAAATACTTTAACGGCAGAAGGGATCGCAATAATCAATGTCAAGAACATAAATATTGAACCTAAGAAAGGATTCAGTCCTGAAACAAACATATGGTGCGCCCATACTACGAACGAAAGCACTGTAATTCCCAACATGGAAATCACCATGGCTTTATAACCAAAGATTGGCTTTCTCGAATTGGTTGCAATAATTTCTGATGTAATACCTAATGCAGGTAATAACACGATATAAACTTCAGGGTGGCCTAGGAACCAGAATAAATGCTGGTATAAAATCGGGCTACCTCCAACGTTTGGTAAGGCTTCCCCACCAATATAAATTTCTGACAAGTAAAAACTAGTTCCAAAACTTCTGTCAAATACTAATAGCAATGCTGCAGCAAATAAAACTGGGAACGATAAAACTCCAATAACAGCTGTTAAGAAAAACGCCCAAATAGTAAGGGGCAGTTTCCACATTGACAATCCTCTTGTCCTAAGGTTAATAATCGTTGTGATATAGTTTATACCTCCTAGAAGAGAAGAAACTATAAAGAACACCATTGCCACCAGCCACAATGTCATTCCAAGGCCTGAGCCCTGCATTGCCTGTGGTAGTGCACTTAATGGAGGGTAAACAACCCATCCTCCTGATGCAGGTCCAGTTTCCAAAAACAGTGAAATGAACATGATTACTCCTGATAAAAAGAAGAACCAGTATGAGAGCATGTTCATGAAGCCGGATGCCATATCACGTGCTCCAATCTGCAATGGAATCAAAAAGTTTGAAAATGTTCCACTCAGTCCTGCGGTCAATACAAAGAATACCATAATGGTACCGTGCATCGTTACCAAAGCCAAATAGAATTCAGGATCTAATGCTCCTTCAGCTGAAACCCATTTTCCTAATAATGGTCTTAACCAACCTAAGTCAGCATCTGGAAATCCCAATTGGATTCTAAAAATGGCGGACATACCACCACCAATAACGGCCCAAAAAATTCCAGTGATAAGGAACTGTTTAGCGATCGTTTTGTGATCCTGTGAGAATATATATTTTGTAATAAAGGTATCCTTGTGCTCGTGATCATCATGAGCGTGTGAGTCAATATGTGCTTCTGCAGTTGCCATGTTATTATTAGTTAGGATACTTATTGATCGATTCTAGATGAAACTATTGCTAATTCTTTTATGTCATCAGGAACTGCTGACATAAATTCAGGATTCTGAGCAAGGAAAGATTTTTGTTTAGCCTTCCACTCATCGTATTCTGCTTGCTCTAAGACAACCACTCTTTTTCTCATAGAAAAATGTCCTCTTCCACAAACTTCAGCACAAGCCATTTCGTAATTAAAGTCTTGATTACCCAATTCGTCTCTCATTTCCTGAGTTGTTTTGGTAGCCTTGAATTTGAATTGTGTTGGCATACCAGGAACGGCATCCATCTTCAATCTGAAATAGGGTATATAAACACTATGCAATACATCTCTTGCTCGAATCTTTAATAATACTTCTTTGCCTTTTGGTACAACAAGATCTCTAGAATTAAAGTCATCAAATCCAGCACGGTCCGTGAAATCTTGACCATGAACATTGGTAGCATCGATTAATCGGTAATCGTAGTCACCTACATTATTATCAGTTCCGCCATACCTTAAAGACCAAGCAAATTGATAACCTAAAACTTCAATTTGTTCAGCATTCTCTTGCGCCGGCCCTGTTATATCTTCCCAAGCCATAAAGCCAGAAATTACAAGCCATGTTAAAACAATGGCCGGAACACCTGTCCAAATCATTTCAAGATTATTATTATGAGGGAAAAACAAGGCTTTCCTGTCTTCCTTATATCGGTATTTATAGGAGAATCCAAATAAAAGAATATGGGTTACAACAAATACAGCCCCTGTTATCCACATCGTTCTCCAGAAAAGTTTATCAGTTAAAACACCATGTTCTGATGCAACAGGAATGACGTAATCATCATAATAAAATGCTGAATAATAGATCATCAGTCCAAATCCAATAATCAAGAATAACAGCATCAAGATCGCATTTACTTTGTTGCTACCTGTTACTATTTTCTTATCAGAACTTTTTACGACATTGATTAATCGACCAATTCTGAAGATCACTAGAAGGATCCCAAGAACTAGAAAAATGGCTAATAATAAATAAAATCCGAACATATCTTCCTTTTATCTCGCTATTAAATATGATGATGTTTTGCTTCTTCTAACATTGGGTGATTTTTCGCAACCAATGCATTTTTTGATAAAGCCTTTAAAGTGACAAACACAAAGGCCGCACCAAATACCATGAACAAGCCTATTTCAGTTAATCCAAAGGCTCCGCCATCTCCGAGTGTTCCTGGAGTAGCCATTAAATAAAAATCTATCCAATGACCCGCCAATATTACAACACATGCAATCTTCAAGAAAACAAATAACCTCTTTGTATCTCTCGTCATTAAGACAAGGAATGGGAAGAAGAAATTCATAATCAAGTTTATAATGAATAATGATCCGTATTTATCGCTTAACATTCGGTCAACGAAATACACAGATTCTTCAGGAATATTTGCGTAATAAATCAAGAGGAATTGGGAGAACCATATGTAAGCCCAGAATACAGAAAAGGCAAATATTAACTTACCCAAATCATGAATTACACTCATATTCACTTGAGCCAAATAACCCGCTTCTTTCAACAATACAAGCACCAAGGTTATAAATGCCAATCCAGACACCCACCAACTAGCAAAAACATACCATCCGAACATTGTCGAATACCAGTGAGTGTCAATAGACATGATCCAATCCCAAGCAGAAATTGAAGAACTTACTGCAAATACGATCAAGAATATGGCAGAGAATTTTCTCATTTTAGCCCATAACTCAACACCGCCTATTTCATCTTCTTGTAAGGCCAATCCTTTCAATTTTCTAAAAAGGTATATCCAAACTCCGAAGAACAGCACCATTCTTATAAGGAAGAAAACTGGTACGCCTCCTCCACTAGCCCCTGGGCCAAAGAAATAACCTTTTTTACCGTCAATTAAATGATCGTATCCTGGATCATTATGGTCATATAAATAATCTGCTGTCCAATGGAAAATATCACCACCAAATAGAAGGAATGATACTAATAATAATACTCCCGCAATTGGTAACCAATGCGCCATTGAAAGCGGTATTCTCAGCACTGCCGCTGACCATCCTGCTTGCGATGCATACTGCAACGTAAAGAAGAACATACCTATCAACGCAAGGCCAATAAAATATACGTTGTTGATCCAGAAATCAACTTTAAATCTTTTAAACCAAGTTACTTCACCATGATCAGCAGTACCACCATGAGTGACTTCAGCTACTTCATGCCCCTCAGTCACAACATTGTGTTCAGCATTTTCATCATTTCCACCCTCGCTATGATCTGCTTCAGGCTTTTCATGATTCCCGGCATCATCAGCATGCTCACCAGCAACAGTCACCTCTGTATGAGGAGCATCGGAAGCTTCTTCGTGTCCATCACCCATAGGCATTAGTGATCCTACGATCAAAAGAAGCACACCAAGAACGGCTACGATAATTAGCTTCTTTTTTAAGCCTGCGGAAAAGTCAAATTTCTCTTCTACCATAATCTAATTTTTTACGCCCTTCTATTGGTTTTGAAGTTGCTGAACATACTTAACTATTTTCCATCGCTTCTCAGGACTAATCTGAGAACCATGTGCACCCATTCTTCTTATTCCATATGTAATTACATGAAATATATGGCCTTCGGAAAGGTCTCTCTGGGCCACCGATTTGAATGAAGGTACTCCGGCAAATACAGCGCCTACAAGACCTGCCTCAGCACCAGTTTTACCATGACAATGGTCACAATATAATTCGTATAATCTCTTCCCTTCCACTAAGTTTTCAGGTGAATCATTAAGTGGGCTTTCCATAGCTGCAGCTGTCACTATATCGTCCTTCACTATCCTATAAGGAAGCATTCCATTCGCTGTTCTTCTAACAGTACCTGCTACAGGAACACGCATGTTTTGCTCATACTCATTATTAGGATTGGAATTATAAAATTCTCCCAACTCGTCTTCTCTGTTACTTATCCAAGTTCCAGCTTCTTTATCCTTAATCTGAGTCAAAGCATCATAAGGTACTGAATGGTACATTTGTGGAGCATACTCTAACCCCGGATAATCAACACCGGCTGTACAGGCGCTCAAGATAACTAGAGCTAAAATCGGTAAGGCTGTTTTAATTTTATTCAACATGATCTTCAGTTAGCTTAATCTTCTACTTCTTTATCATTTATTTCTACAGCTCCTGAATCTTTCAAGATGCTGTTAATCTCATCAGTATTGACTGATTTGTTCTTACCCAAATCAATTGCCATAACATGCTTGTCATCTGTAATCCTGATATCTAGCATTTTTGGGTCTTTCCAAGGTTTCAGATCACTCACTACCAAGAATGTAGCTACCATTCCGAATGCAGCCAAAAGCACTGTCATTTCAAATGAAACTGGCACGAATGCTGGAAGTGGAACGAAATCCTTACCTCCAATAATCATTGGCCAATCAACACCCATCATCCAAATCTGCATGGTAAGTGCTAAACCAAGTCCTAAAAAGCCAAACATAAATGCTGCAATTGGAAGTCTTGATCTTTTATAACCCAATTCCTCATCTAGTCCGTGAACAGGAAACGGAGTATACACTTCGTGAATTTTCACGCCTGCTCCTCTTACCTTTCCAACAGCGGCTAACAATACATCCTCATCGTCATAAACACCAAGGACAAAATTTCTTGAATCGCTCATAATTATTTCGATTGTTTAGCGGATGAAGATTTAACAATACTCTTTATCTCAGCCATGTTGATCACTGGGAAGAACTTAGCGAACAATAAGAACGCGCTAAAGAATAATCCGAATGTGAACAAGTACACTCCAACATCATAAATGGTCGGATAGAACATAGCCCATGAAGAAGGCAAGTAATCACGGTGCAATGAAGTCACAATAATTACAAATCGTTCGAACCACATTCCAATATTCACAACAATTGAAAGTGCAAACGTTGCTCCGACACTGGTTCTAATTTTCTTAAACCAAAATAGCTGTGGTGTAATCACATTACAGGTCATCATGGTCCAATAGGCCATCCAATATGGCCCTTGCATCCGATTATAGAATGCATACTGCTCAGCAGGGACTCCAGAATACCAAGAGATAAAGAACTCAGTGATGTAAGCTATACCAACAATAGAACCTGTCAAAATGATGACAATGTTCATTAATTCGATATGCTCAATTGTAATATAATCTTCTAGTTTAAATACTTTTCTTGTTACCAACATTAGCGTCAATACCATGGCAAAACCAGAGAAAATCGCACCAGCCACAAAATATGGAGGGAAGATTGTAGTGTGCCATCCCGGTATTACTGATGTTGCAAAATCAAAGGATACAATAGTGTGTACTGATAGTACCAATGGCGTAGCTAAACCAGCAAGGATCAACGAAACTGATTCGTACCTAGACCAAGTCTTTGCAGCTCCATCCCATCCTAAGCTTAATGCACCATAAATTTTCTTTCTTATTCCAGTAGCTCTATCTCTAATAGTGGCAAAATCAGGTACAAGTCCTAAATACCAGAATACAAGAGATACAGAGAAATAAGTAGATATCGCAAAAACATCCCATAATAGCGGAGAGTTAAAGTTTACCCATAATGAACCAAATGTGTTTGGTAAAGGAAGTGCCCAATAAGCTCCTAACCATGGTCTACCCATGTGAAGTACCGGAAACATCGCTGCACAAATAACAGCAAAAATCGTCATTGCTTCTGCTGCCCTGTTAATTGCCATTCTCCATTTCTGGCGGAACAACAGCAATACAGCTGAAATCAAAGTACCAGCGTGGCCAATACCAACCCACCATACAAAGTTGGTGATATCCCAAGCCCAACCAACGGTCTTGTTCAATCCCCACATTCCTATCCCATTCCATAGAGTGGCAACTACAGCGATCAATCCTATTCCAAAAACACTTGCTGCGACAGTGAAACCTAACAACCAAGATTTGGTTGGTTTGCCTTCTACATGTCTACAAATGTCCTCAGTAACATCATGAACGGTTTTGCCGCCAGTAATTAAGGGGTTTCTTACGGGTGAAGTAACCTGCATAATCTATCCTTTTAAAATTAAGCTTCCGTTTTGTTTCTAATCTTCGTGAGGTACCAAACATTTGGCTTCACATTTATTTCTTCCAGTACATGGTAAGCACGATTCTCACCTACCACCACTTCTTTCTCTTTCGTTTCCTTATCTTCTACAGTTTGTAGAAGAAGGGCTTTAGAAATCTTACTGTCTGGATCCTTCATGTCACCGAATGTAATCGCATCAGCAGGACATGCCGAAGCACATGCAACTTCAATCTCTCCGTCAACAGGTCTTCTTCCTTCCTTCTTAGCAACCAACTTGCCAGCTTGAATTCTTTGAACACACATTGAACATTTTTCCATTACTCCCCTGGCTCTAACAGTTACATCAGGGTTCAACACCATCTTACCAAGATCATTGTTCATGGCTAAGTTTTTGTCGAACTGAGTATTGTCATGGTATTTGAACCAATTGAATCTTCTCACTTTATATGGACAGTTGTTAGCACAATATCTAGTACCAATACATCTGTTATATACCATCTGGTTAAGACCTTCAGTACTGTGTGTTGTTGCAGCAACAGGACAAACTGTTTCACATGGAGCATTATTACAATGCTGACACATCATCGGTTGGAAAGTTACTTCTGGATTTTCAGAAGCTATCTCCATTCCCTTATTGTCACCCACTTCAGCATCAGAGCTATAGTATCGATCAATTCTGATCCATGCCATTTCTCTTCTATTGAGCACTTCTTCTTTTCCAACAACTGGAATGTTGTTTTCAGCAGTACAAGCCACTGTACATGCAGAGCAACCAGTACATGAATTCATGTCAATGGTTAATCCCCAATGGTGGTTATTGTATTCGTGTCCTTTCCAAAGAGATATTTTTCCTGGCTTAACAAATTTACCAGCTTGGTATACATGCGGATGGAATCTTCCTGCACCAGTGTCTTTCTTATATTCTGAAAGTACAGACTCTTGGATTACGTTTTCACGTCCCATAAAAGTCTGGTGAGTTTGCGTTTGAGCAATTTTATAAGATTCGTCAGTTGCCTCAACATCAACTCCAGCCATAACTGAATAGAAATTAGCACCATCAAGTTTAGATATGAATGGGTAAGCATTTACTCCTACATCATTCCCTACTTTACCCGATTTAGTTCTTCCATAACCTAAGGCTAAGCCTAAAGTTCCTTTTGCCTGACCTGGCTGTACTAAAACAGGAACAGAAATTGTTGCTCCTCCTATAGTAAGGTTAATCTTCTCTGTATTCCCTTCCTTCAATTTAATGCCTAATTCTGCGGCATCTGGTTGAGACATGGTTACATAATTATCCCAAGTTGACTTAGTAACTGGATCTGGCATTTCTTGCAACCAAGGGTTGTTTGCCTGATTACCGCTACCCACAGATAGTTTTGTATAAAGCGATACTTGAAACCCAGCACCTTCCAGTTTATAATTTCTTGAAATAGATGAAGCAGCGGTTGTCGCAGCAGCACTATTATACAATAAATCCTTTTTGCTACCACCTGTCTCATAAACACCATCAAACAATGTCTTATCCCAGAAAGTCTGGAAAGTAGAAACATCTGATTGTTTAGAGAAGAATGTTGTTCTCCAGTTGTCTTGTAGGTAGCTGTAATACTCGACAGCATTTCCAGCCCAAGTCAAGAAACTTTCTGGAGCTTGTCTTGTATCAAATAATGGAGCAATTGTTGGCTGAATAAGGCTATAATGACCTTCTTTCAATTCAACATCATTCCACTGCTCTAAATAGTGATGGTCAGGAGCAATATATTCTACTAAAGCAGCCGTCTCATCCATTCTGTCGGAAGTAGAAACTGTCAATTTAGCTTTTGACATTCCACCAGCAATAATCGAAGCCTCAGCAGAATCGTATGCTGGATTACAACCTAAGAAAATGGCTGCTCCAACTTTTCCACCATTAAGGTCCTTAGCAAATGTTGCCATTTCAGCATCATTTCCTTGTCTAAAATGAACTGGCTGATCAGTGGTAATCGTTGTCCCATAATTACCCAACATTGAGTTAATACCATTAACTAACATTTGAATCGATGGATCGTTTGATCCAGAAACAACCAAAGAAGCTCCTTTATGAGCCCATAATTCGTTTATAGCTTGGTCCAAATGAGCAGCTTCGCTTCTCATTGCACCAACGCTTTGAGCACCAGCTTTAGCAGCAATACCATTATATATGGATACAACTACTGCACCTTCATCTGATGGTTTGATTGCAGTTCTGTAATCTGCATTTGAACCTGTCAATGAAAGGTTAGCCTCGAACTGATAATGACGAGACATTTCTCTATGATGATCGTTAATTTTTCTTGTCTTACTGTACTGCTTAGTAAATTGAATAGGAGAGATCCATGTTCCTAAGAAGTCAGCATTTAGACTCACTATTGTTTTTGCCTTACTAAAGTCATAAGAAGGAATCATAAATGCTCCAAATGACCTGTTGTTGGCTTCTGCCATTCCATAAGAAGAAACAGCATCGTAAGTCACATGTTTTGCAGAAGGATATTTCGCTAGAAATTCACCTGCTGCTTTTTTCGTAGTTGGACTTAAAACTGAATTACTTACAATCACAATTTGACCATTGCTTGCTGCAATGCTATTCAATTGTGAAGTTACTTCTGAATCAAGTGTTGACCAATCTGTTGATTGTCCACCTTTCTTTGGTCCAGTTAATCTTTCTTTATCATAAAGAGAAAGTACAGATGCTTCAACTTGAGCATTGGTTCCTCCCATGGTCATGGAAGAATACTTATTACCTTCAATTTTTATAGGTCTTCCTTCTCTTGTCTTTACAACTACACTAACTGCATCACCACCATTAACATAGGTAGAAGCATAATAATTAGGCACAGATGGGTCAACATCAACAGGTTTGTTCAAATAAGGAATTGCCTTTCTTACAGGTGCCTCACAAGCAGCCAAAGAAGCCGCTGCAACGCCAAAACCCATTAACTTAAGAAAATCTCTTCTTGAGTTACCGCTATTATCTTGTTCGCTGATTGGAAGGAATTCCGCGAATTCCTTGTCAGCGTGTTTAACGTACTCAGGATCGTTAGATAACTGCTCTAATCCTTTCCAGTATGTTTTTTTATTGTCGCTCATTGTTTATAAATCAGGAATTGACTAGTTATTTATTAATAATGACATTTTGAACATTCTAAACCACCGTTGTCTTCAACTGTCATTGGAATCTTGCTCGTTTTATTGTGCATTTCAACCAACTTATCGTAGTAACCATTATCTTTTGTATTCAATTCTGTATTTCTGTGACAGTCGATACACCATCCCATTGTCAGTGGAGAAAATTGCTCTACCACTTCCATTTCTTGAATTTCACCATGACATGTCTGACAAACAATTTCTCCCACATTCACATGCTGTGAGTGATTGAAATAAGCCAAATCAGGCAAATTGTGAACTCGCACCCATTCAATTGGCTGCCCACTATCTTGTGCCGCATATAATTTCTGAATTTCCTTAGAATCAGTTTTGATATTACTATGGCAATTCATACAAATATTCACTGAAGGAATATTTGCACTTTTACTAATCTCAACGCCTGTATGGCAATACTGACAATCGATTTCGTAAGTACCAGCGTGCACTTTATGTGAAAATGCAATTGGCTGAGTTGGAGCATACCCTTGTTGTACTCCAATAGTGTACAAGCCATCAATTACATTCTTCGCTCCTAATACAACCACTAAAAAAGTAATGATACCAATTACTCCTGGGCTTCTAAAAAACGCACTTACACTAAATCTTTCATTAACAATTTCTTCATCTGCTTCGTCTAAGTCTTTCTTATCTTGCAAGTACTTGGTCAGTACTCCGATAATCATCGCCAATACAATCAAAATCAGTACTAGTACAACTACCAAGCTTCCGATTATGATACTCATATATTTGGTAGAAACCCCGCCTTCGGCCGCTACCGCAGTACCATCTCCAGTTGAAGCAGGTGCGTCTGCCACTACAGGGTTTTGCTCAGTATATAATACATAAGCCATGATCGACAAGATTTGATTGTCTTCCAGAGCATGGCTAGGCATTAGTGTCTTATTATACTCATTATAAAGGTTCACAGCATAGTCATCACCACTAGCAATTACCTTTTGAGGGTTTTTAATAAATGGATAGAGCCAAGCAAGGTCTCTTCTGTCATTGATCCCAGCCAGTGCCGGTCCAACAAGTTTTCTATCAACAGCGTGACAAGTATTACAACCCCAATCACTAAACAACGATTTTCCCTCTGCTATTATCGCTTCATCAGTTGGGATTTGGTCCTTTTGTGCAAATGCTTGAGGTCCAGAAAAAACAAAACAGCATACAAATGTGCATACTGTCATGAAGCGGGTTAAGGCCTTTTTAGATATCATGAAATCCTTATTAAATAAATAAGACATACAAATCAAAGATTGCTTTGACGAAAGAGAACGCCAAGAAAACTGACTAGAAGAGTCTCTAGTAGTGATTTGATGGCTATTAGTTAAGGTAATTTTATTTTTCTTTAGAATCACAGTGTGTCTCTTGTCAAAATCTGACCAAAGGTAGTATCAGAACGTCTTATATCAAACAAAATCAGACGCACTTTTCTAGTCGAAAGTAGATCATAAAACACTCTATATCATGTATTTAAATTTTATCTATTTCAATATTATCTAATTTAGAATAATTATAAATAAGAAATCAACCCTAATACACGCAGGCCAACCAACCTGTCATTATTTCGTTCAATAAAAGCTGAGAATTTATGAAAGGATACATAATGCAATCAGTGGTTAATCTGTTTGTCATTGTTATTCTCTCAAGAAAGCAGAAAACACTTGCGAATAAAGTGCCTTAAAACATCAGAAAGGATATAATAAAAAAAGAGAGACAATTATGTCTCTCTTTTTTGAGGCGTTGAGCGGATTCGAACCGCTGTAGGAGCTTTTGCAGAGCTCAGCCTAGCCACTCGGCCACAACGCCCTAATGCGAGCGCAAATTTATCAATTAAGACTGATGCTGCAATAGAGTTCTAAGATATTATTAGAACTTTTAATTAAATCTATAAGCAGGCGGATTAATCTTGTTTAAACGCAAATAAAGAACCGCTTTAGCCCTATGATTTGTGATATGATCATATATGAAATGTATTGATTGCTCCTTATTAAGTGCTGGATCTCCAAATTGTTTACCTGCTTTAGTCAAATCGGTCTCTGAGAGAGCATCGATTGTAGCGATCACTTGACCGAATGATGACTCTAGAAACTTGATAAGTTCATTTTTTGTCATATCATTCGCATTAGGCTCAGATTGATTCCAACCAGCATCATTTAGGAACCTCATTTCCATTGATCGCATGCTGTTGGCAATATGAGCCATTTGTTGACCAAAGCTCTTTACATCTTCCGTAGGCCTGTAATTGTATTTATCCTCTGGCATTGCATTAGCTACTGCCAGAGTTATTGATTTGGCATTTTTCCATATTTTCAAATTACTTTTTGCATAGGAATTGTTCTGTGCATTAAGCTTTAAAGTGGCTATCACGAGGAGTAAAATAATTTTTATTTTCATTGTGTTTGAGTTTTTTTCACGACAAATAGGGCACAAAAAAAACGTCTCACAAAGTGAGACGTTTTATGAATTATAATTTAGTAATAAGAATTACTTCTCTTCAGCTGGTGTATCGTCAGATTTCTCTGTCTTTTCAGCTTTAGGTGCAGCTTTCTTTTTAGCAGGTGCCTTTTTAGCAGGAGCTTTCTTAGCCTTAGGCTTTTCTTCAACTACAGCTTCAGCCGGAGCTTCTTCTACTGTTTCAGCAATCTCTTCTACTACAACCGCTTTTGTCTTAGCCTTCTTCTCGTTTGCCTTCTTGGTATTGTCTTCCATTTCAGCTTTAAGAGCAGACAGAGCATCCAAATCACCTAAAGTAGATACTTCAGTCTCTTTGTTTACTTTACTAACACCACTTCCTCTTCCGCCAGTTGCTTTCTTTTTAGGAGCTACTGGTTTTTCCTCAGTCTTAGAATGGGTATTGGTATGAGAAAGCACGATACGCTTATCGTCTTTAGAGAAATCGATTACAATAAAATCAACAGTTTCTCCAACTTCAACATCAGAACCATCCTCTTTTTTCAAATGTCTGTTAGTAGAAATTCCTTCCAGACCATATGGTAATTCAAGTGTAGCTCCTTTATCGTTTCTAGAAATCACTGCACATTTATGTGCCGATCCTTTGCTAAATAAAGTTTCGAAAGTATCCCAAGGATTCTCTTCCAACTGCTTATGACCTAGTGCCAATCTTCTGTTGTCGATATCCAATTCTAGAACCTGAACTTCTAACTCTTCATTTACTTTAACAAACTCAGATGGATGCTTGATCTTCTTTGTCCAAGACAAATCAGATACGTGAACCAGACCATCAATTCCTTCTTCAAGTTCGATGAACAATCCGAAGTTGGTCAAGTTTCTTACAATACCTGTGTGGTTTGTACCAACACCATATTTAGTAAGTAGGTCAGTTTTAGTCCAAGGATCTTCAGACATTTGCTTGATACCAAGAGACATTTTTCTTTCATCTCTATCTAGCGTCAATACAACAGCCTCCAATTCATCACCAACTTTCATGAAATCCTGTGGATTTCTTAAGTGCTGTGACCAAGACATTTCAGATACGTGAATAAGTCCTTCAACTCCAGGAAGCAATTCTAAGAATGCGCCATAATCAGCAACATTTACAATCTTTCCTTTAACCTTAGATCCAATCTCTACCGTAGTTTCTAATTTATCCCAAGGGTGCTCAGTCAATTGCTTCATACCCAATGAAATCCTCTTCTTACCATCGTCAAAGTCAAGTACTACTACATTGACTTTTTCGTCTAAGTTCAACACATCAGCAGGGTCATTGATTCTACCCCATGAAATATCTGTAATGTGCAATAGACCATCTACGCCTCCAAGATCGATAAATACACCGAAGTTGGTCATGTTTTTGATCACACCTTCTAGTATTTGACCTTTCTCAAGGTTCTTAAGAATAAGTGCTTTTTGCTTCTCAAGGTCCTTCTCGATAAGTACCTTATGTGAAACAACTACGTTATCGTTAGCGTGGTTGATTTTAACTACCTTCACTTCCATTTTCTTACCTACAAAAACATCAAAGTCTCTGATTGGCTTCACATCAATTTGTGACCCTGGTAAGAATGATTCAATTCCGTAGATGTCTACGATCAAACCACCTTTAGTTCTTCTTTTGACAATTCCTTCAAGGATATTATCATTTTCAAGTGCGTCTTGAACAATTTCCCAAGCCCTAACAATTTTGGCCTTTCTTCTTGAAAGTACCAACTGACCTTGAGAGTTCTCCTGCTCTTCTATATATACTTCTACTTCGTCTCCAACTTTCAAGTCTGGAGTATCTCTAAATTCAGAGGCACCTACCAAACCATCAGATTTGAATCCAATGTTTAAAACAACATCACGATCGTTAATAGATACTACTGCACCTTTAACAACCTTCTTCTCCTCAACAGTGGTTAATGTTTCTTCGTAGATTTTAGAAAGATCATCTTTTTCTTTCTTCGAATATCCTTCACCGAATCCTTTTGTTTCAAAAGCGTCCCAATCGAACTCTCCTGCTATTTCGACTACGATTTCTTTTTTTGCTTTAGCAGCTTTCTCAGTCTTTTTCTCAACCTTAGCTTCTTTAACAACTTCTGTTTTTACTTCTTTTGGCGCCTCTTCTGGGGTTTCAACTGCTTTAGCAGTTTCTTCAGTGGCCACTTCTTCAACAACAGCTTCAACTTTCACTTCTTCTGTTGTCTCTTTTTTACTTTCTTCAGACATAATAAAAAAACTCTGTATTATACTCCTATCGGTTTCCAGAGCATTAACCGATGGATTTTAATGTGATTTTCTTTCAAAATCTTACATTCAGAAAGCCGCCTCACTCGAAACGGACTGCAAAGGTATGGAAAATATTACTGAATCAAAATAAATCAAAGGCACTTAGTCGTGTTTTATTTCTAAGTATGGCGCGAACTAAGAATTAACTATTCTCTTGATTTTGAACAGCTTGTGAGTATGTTTATTTGATACTTCATCCAAGATGCCTTCACTATCTAGTCCATCAATACGCACTCGGCCAGAGGCGTGTATTATGGAATCATCAGGAAGCACTATCCCAACATGGTTCATCATGCCATTATCATTTTTGAAAAACGCCAAATCACCAGGTAGTTTTTCTTCAAAAGTAACTTCCTTACCTTGGCAAATTTGTTGGCTCGAATCTCTTTTTAAATGGTATCCTGACACCCTAAAGACTTGTTGTGTCAATCCAGAGCAATCAATTCCAAAGGGGGTTTTTCCACCCCATAAATATGGTGCGTTTAAATACTTTTTAGCGACAGTCAATAATTGTTCAATTGTCCACCTTTGAAATAAGCTTTTTGCTTCGCCATTGAATGCCAATTGCTCTTCAGTAACAAATAATGGATTACTTAACAGTGGCAAAATAGCTCCAATAGTTACATGGACGACATTCTTATTATATAATATTCTTGCGGTATGGTCTGTGCAAATTTTATATTCTGTATTATCGAGCTGCTCGAAATAGTCGAACGTAATACTGTGATGTTGCTTAATGTCTATCCAACCTTCATAATTATCGAATGCATTTTGTATATAAATCCATTTACGGTCATCACTTGAATTCAGCACAGTATAATGCTCACCAAAAAGTAACTGAGAAATCAATTCAGATGCGTCCTCTCCCTTTGCTCTGACGGGAACAACACTCAATCGACAAATACCGTAATCTGGTGACACCATTAAAAATTCGCTCTATCTATTTCTCTTTGTGTGTCTTTCTCTTTTAAAGAATCACGTTTGTCATGCAGTTTTTTACCACGCCCTAAGGCTATTTCCAACTTTGCAAAACCTCTATCATTGATAAACAGTTTTGTGGGGACAATCGTAAGGCCTTTTTCTAAGCTTTTCTCACTCAATTTTCTCAGCTCCTTTTTGTTTAGCAATAATTTTCTTTCTCTATCACTCACATGATTATAGTGAGTGCCTTGTGCATATGGAGATATATGCAACTGTTTTACAAAAAGCTCATTCCCTTTAAAGTAACAAAACGCATCTTGCATTTGTACTTTAGCTTCACGAATCGACTTTATTTCCGTTCCCTGCAACTGCATTCCAGCCACGTATTTATCGAGTAACTCAAACTCATACCTTGCCTTCCTATTGTTAATGTTAATCGTGTTCGAAAACCGACTTTTCTCCTTCGCCATCTATCGTCCTAAACTAGTAAAAATTTGATTGATCTTTTCTTTTGATAGAATTTTCTGACCTGTTCTTCCTTTTGCTATAAGTCTTCGGCCCACTTTGACTTCAATTTTGCAAATCAATTCATTCTCAATCATGGATGCTACTTCTGCAGTCACTTCAACTCGTTCTCCTGAAAATACTGGGCTTTTATGTTTAATCTCTAAAAAAGTACCAACCCCTTCTTCATCTTCGTCAATCATTTCAAGTACGAATTGTCGCGCACACCATTCCATTTCCCTTCCGAGTGCAAAAGTGCTACATACCTTATGAACAATACCCGTTTCAAACGAAGCATAGTCTTCTGAAGCCACATCGAAAGCATGTTTTTTAATATCGCCTTTTTTAAAATCAACTCTCATTTTAAAACTTCATTCTTGGCAGTGCAGTAACTTCTTGACTCACAAATTCTTTTGCTAAACACTTATAGTGTGCAGCCATTGCAATCATACCTGCATTATCTGTACAGTACTGGAAGTCAGGAACAAACACTTCCCAATTTTCTCTTTCCGCCATTTCTGCCATTTTATTTCTAAGCCCGCTATTTGCCGATACGCCACCTGCTATAGCGATGTGCTTTATTTTATGCTGCTTTGCAGCTTTTACCAGTTTCTGCAATAGCATGTCAATCAATGTCTTTTGAATACTGGCACAAATATCATCAAGGTTTTCAGTCATGAAATCTGCATTAGTCTTTACTTTATCTCTCAAAAAATATAAAATGGCAGTTTTTATGCCACTGAAAGAATAACTAAAATCTGGCATCTCGGTTTTTGGAAAAACGAATGCATCAGGGTTTCCTAAAGCAGCATGCTTGTCGATGAGCGGTCCTCCTGGATAGCCCAAACCCAATAACTTGGCAGACTTATCAAATGCTTCACCCACTGCATCATCTTTAGTTTCGCCAATGATTTCCATTTCTAAGTGGCTTTTTACCAAAACTATTTGTGTATGGCCTCCACTTACGGTCAGGCACAAAAACGGGAATTCAGGTTTTGGCTCGTCTATAAAGTGAGCAAGAATATGGGCCTGCATATGATTGACTTCAATCAAAGGAATATCCAACGCAAGTGCCATTGATTTAGCAAATGAAGTTCCTACCAATAAAGCTCCCATTAAGCCCGGTCCTCTTGTAAACGCAATAGCTGATAAATCATTCTTATTTATCGCAGCACTTTTAAGCGCCTCGTCCACTACTGGCACAATATTTTGCTGATGCGCACGTGATGCTAACTCAGGAACAACACCACCATATTTTTCATGTATGGATTGCGTTGCGACAATATTATTAAGTATTTTGCCATTATAGATAATGGCAGCAGATGTTTCATCGCAAGATGATTCAATGGCTAATATTTTAATTTCAGAGGTGGGCATTGAGTGAGCAAAAATTAAGATCGCAAGTTATTAAAAAACGTATTGCCAAATCAATACTTTGGATAATACTCACACCTTTAATTTTACCTATCGTAGTAATCGGCCTTCTCCATCTCACTCCAATCCAAAATTTTGTTGCCGATAAAATCACAAATTACCTAACTGAGAACACTGGATACGCCACTTCTATAGATTACATCAACATTAAATGGTTCAATAGTGTAGTTGTAGATGGTGCTAAAATTTATGACGATGATAGTGTTAAAATGATCTCTGCTGATGAAATGGTCTTGACATTTAGCTTGAGATCACTAATTCGATCAAAAGATATAGCGCTAAAAGAGGCCTGGATTGACGGTGCCGATGTTAATTTAAGGAAGGCAGATAGTGTTGGACTTAATATAGTCAAATGGGTGAAAAAGATAGCGCAAATAAACGCTTCAAGTGACAGTATTCAAGCTGAGGCTGCCTTTTTTGGCATCAGAAAAATCAGTTTAATAAACTCCCAATTCAGCATCTCTGATGACTCTAAAGATTCAATAGACGTTGGATTCGATTTTAATCATTTTAGGCTTAAAGAGATCAATGCAGATTTATTAAACTTAAAAGCTGCCAGCGACACTTTCCAACTTGACGTAAGCCACCTTTCTACTTATGACGAAAAAACAGGCCTAAAAATCAGCCGACTTAGCACTTTTTTCAATGTTTCGAATAAAGGAATGGCATTCTATGATCTAGACCTGAATATGGGTGATACACATGTCAGAGATTCTGTTGTCTTTCGATATGACAAACCTTCACATATGGCCTACTTTATTGACAGCGTCAATATTTCGGCCAATTTTGATAAAACTATTCTCCATTCTAATGAGCTAAGTCTCTTTGCCCCAGACCTTAAAGATTTTAATGATCAAATTGAGTTGTCTGGCTATTTCAAAGGAAAAGTCACATCATTTTATTCTGATAGCTTTAAACTGAAATTAGGCAAAAACACTAATCTTAATGGGGCTGTGGAGATTGATGGCTTGCCAAAAATTAATGAAACGCTGTTTTCAATTGGCTTGAACAATTCTTCTATTAAAGCAACAGATTTTGAAAACCATCTTCCAGAACGTTCAATTCAAATTACCAATAAACTCGGACTCGTTAAACTCGATGGACGTTTTGACGGATTATTCAGAGATTTTGTTGCCAATGGAAATTTTGAAACGCAAATAGGGAGTTTCAATTCAAATATAAACTTAGAAATCTCTGATGATGACATTGCCACTTACAATGGCAGGCTTAGTCTGAACAACTTCGATATTGGTTTTTTCATTGAAGACAGCTTATACCAAAACATTAACATGAATGGGAGTATCGAGGGATCTGGATTTACACTTGAAGAAGCAGATTTTTTGCTCGAGGCAAACATTTCAAGCGTTGGAATCAATGGTTATGAATATCGAAACATTGTTACTGATGGCAGGTTCGCTCAATCTTTCTTTTCGGGGAAATTGAATATTGAAGATGATAATTTTGTAATGAGTGCCAACGGATCAGTAGACCTTAGAACCATAGACAACAGGTTAAACATTGAGGGCACACTGTTAAGGGCCAATTTAGATGAACTTAATATAGCCTCACAGGATATGATGATCGCGTCAGATTTCAAATTAGACTTCACAGGAATCAAGCTTGATAGTATTGAAGGCGCTATAGAACTTCGAAATTCCTATATAAAATACCTGTCACAGGATTTAATGGTTGACTCACTTTTTTTTACGGCACAACGAGAAAAAAATCTTCGGTCGGTAAACTTACTTTCTGACTTTTTCAGTATTGACCTTTTAGGTAATTATGAGTTCAGCACTGTACTAAATGAATTGAAGAGCTTGAATGAACAATACAAACTGATATTCACAAGTAAACAGGACGAAGTAAAAGATTTTCTTCTCAATAGAAATGAGCCTGCTCCATTTGACATAAAATTCAATGCTCAGTTAGCCAAAATAACACCACTCATACACCTGTTCGACACTGCAATTCAAGTAGCTCCTAATTCCATTTTCAGTGGGACATTCACTAATACTGACAAAGAGAATTTTAGCTTAAACGCCAAGACCGACACATTGAGGTACGCAAACATCACTTTTATTAATAATGAATTTGACCTGAATGCAAATGACATGCGCGATAGTATTAAAGTTTTAACATTAGGGTATCTGTATTCTGAAAAGCAAATTTATGCGAACACTTCTGAAACAGAATCACTTACTATGGAAGCCGTGTGGGACGGGAAACACATTGACATTGTTCAAAACATTGGACAAGAAAGTAGTGGCAATTATGCTGAAATTGGTGCTGGCATCGATTTTTATCCCGACAGAACGGAGCTTCGTTTTAGTGAGTCCAATTTAATGGCCCTAGACAAAAATTGGCATATCTCAAAAGACAACATCGTAGTCTTCGGAGAGAAAAAAATTGACATAAGGGATTTAAATATTTTTAATGCAGATCAATCTATAGACCTCAGTGGTCAAATTTCAATCTTAAATGATAGTGCTAAAACATTGTCTGTGGCTTTTGATAATGTTGGAGTGGAGAACATCAACTCGATTACGAATAAGAACTATTCAGGAACTATAACAGGAAAAATCCAGGCACAAAATCTTTACTATAATCCTTTGATTTTTGGTGACCTCAATATCGATAAGTTGAAAGTCAACGAAGTATTGGTTGGTGATATTGGTGGCTCTTTGACTTGGAATGATCAAAATAAATTATTTGACCTTAATTTTGAAATCAACAGAAACGGCAGTAAAATCATTGACCTCAGTGGAGATTTCTATCCTTCCAATAAAATTGATCAATTGGATTTAAAATTAAAATTCGATCAAGCAAGCCTAGATATAGCAGAGCCATATGCTGAAGAACTTCTCAGTGAAATTGATGGAACTATAGATGGTGAGATTTTAGTTAAAGGAACTTTAAAAGCGCCGCTTCTTGATGGCAAAGCGACTATATCTAATGGAGCGCTTAAAATCAACTATTTAAACACCAAATACACGATTAACGGAGCACTCGAATTCGAAAAAGACCTAATTAACTTCGAGGATTTTAACTTAACTGATTTGAATCAATCCCTTATGACAGTTTCAGGAGGAATTAAACACAATGCATTTACGAATATCAATTTTGATTTAGTAGGTGACTTAAGCAATTTTAATGTTTTAAATACTGCTGCCGAATTAGGAGATGTATATTATGGTGAGGCATATGCTTCTGGCATTTTAAATGTCAAAGGTGAACCAGATAATTTGACCATCGCGGCAAATGTGGTTACTCAGCCTAACACGAAATTATTTATACCCATAACTGAAGGCGAAGAGTTAGAAGACATCGACTTTATTACATTTATTAATCGTGCTAATTCGACTGATAAAGACTCGGAAGTCATTAGAGTTGAGGACAAATTAAAGGTACAAGGACTTAATCTAGACCTTGACATTGGTGTTACTTCTGACGCTTATGTAGAGATAATAATAGATGCGAAGACTGGTGATATTATTAGAGGTAGAGGAAACGGTCAGTTACGGCTTCAAATTGATTCAGAAAGTGATTTCAGAATGACGGGTGGGTTAGAAATCACAGAGGGCGCGTATAATTTCTCCCTTTACAATATAATTACGAAAGAATTTAATATTGAACAACCCAGTAAAATCACTTGGTATGGTAACCCACTTACTGGTATAATGGATATTAATGCTTCCTATTCACAAAATACTTCTCTCACCCCACTGTTGAACGAAGTTGGTTTTGGCAACATTGAAGGCACCGGCTCTACTACAGGAAGAAGGTTTCCGACCAAAGTTTTACTAAAATTAAATGGCGAATTATTATCACCACAAATTGATTTTGACATTGACTTGAGTGAAGTAAACACCCAAGACTTTCAATTTCAAACCGCGATAGATGCTTTCAAAAATAAAATAGCGTCAGATGAACAAGAATTAAATAGGCAGGTGCTCAGTCTGATTTTATTGAATAGATTTTCTGACCAAGGCAATCTAAATATTGGAGGACAAACTGCTACACAAAATGTAAGTCAATTGCTCTCCAATCAGTTGAGTCAGTTTGTGACCGAATTGGATGAGAATTTAGAAATAGACTTTGACTTAGCTGATTTAAGCGAAGAGGCTTGGGATAATT
>Ga0307985_10000508_pt1 | contig 23140 bp, 29 predicted proteins | sample EllFjometageno80_FD_203155 | JGI IMG/M metagenome (GOLD analysis project Ga0307985, IMG submission 203155) | Marine microbial communities from Ellis Fjord, Antarctic Ocean - #80 | ecosystem: Environmental > Aquatic > Marine > Unclassified | place: Southern Ocean | collected 2014-10-09 | reverse complement strand
TTGACGCCCCTAAACCAATTATGCTCGCGGTATTCGTTATCTAAAATGCTGTAAATGACCATGTCTTCGTCATCATCATACGCCTTTCTCATCACTCCTTCCTTTACAAAGCCAGCCGTAGTGACCAACGACTGACATGGTGTATTTGATTGAGCTACTAGCGCCGTAGCGCGAACAGCCTTGAGCTGATCGAACACCATCCTGAAAAGTCCGTTGAACATTAATACAGTGTTTTTTGGCGTTAGCGTTCCGTCAACGACAATATTTATATCAATGTTTCTAGGACTAAAGTTTGTCAACAGTATTACGCAGCAATATTGACCTTCGTCATTAACCGCAGACAAGGCTCTGAATAATTCAGGACCGCCCTTAACGCCTAGCTTTTTGCTGGCCCACTTTTCAGCCTTTTCTTCGTCTTGATAGCCAATGTATCTCATAGCGTAGTCTGCACAAACCGCTGCGCCCACTCTCTCCAGTCTTCTACAGCGTAGCTGTAAGGATCTGGGAAGTCTTCTATTAGGTTGCTCGCTCTATTGTACTGAGAGGCCCAGTCTTGCCACTTTTCTGGGTCATACAGCGGATAGAAAGCGCCTGAGCTAGAAAAGTCAGTAATCAAGCAGTCAGCCCAGTCTTGAAGACCGATCCCGATTGGAAGCGTTACCGTTACACTCATCCTAAATCTGTCCCGTCGCCGCTGTCAAAGTGCGCTATTACTTGCCCCATCTGATAGTCGCCGTACAGCGAGTTAGACTCAAACTTGATCCTAAGCTCTCTTCTCTGCTCCTTTAGCATGACAATCTGCTCATAAGGCTCTACGGCAGACTCAGGGAAAGTAAACGTAGTCGAGGTAACGTCTGGCGCTCTCGCGTTAGCTCTACCCGTCACGTTGACAGTCATTGGCCCAGACTGAACAAAATCTGGCTCAATTGTAGTGCATCTTAAATATTTATTGGTGCCGGTGACGAGAGTCGAAAGGTCCGAAGTCTCAAAAAAACTGCTGATAGGACGGACGGTTTGCCCGTCGTACTCGTCAACTTTAAACTCATGTCGCCAAGCCTTATAACCAGATCCTTCTACTTTCACGCCGGTTAGAATCGGGGCTGCAAATGAGTTATTAAAGTGACCGGCAGATCTTCCTTCGTTTGGAAGCTCAGTATCGTACCAAGTGTTCTCTCTGACGTTGTAGACTACGGCATGAGTGCATTCGGTAGCGGTCCCTCTAGGGTAACACCACCAGATCTCTCCATACTTTGGCACTTGAAAGCAAAACGTCTTGCTCCGCTCATTGACGTTAATGCCATCGAAAAAGTAATCTAAATTCATGGAGTTTGGTACTTCTCGTACAACTCCGTTAAACATATAAAAACGATCTACACCGGCCCAGTAGAATACGCCGTCGTAATCTACAACGCAGAACTGACTTATAATCGAGGTGCCGGTCGCAATAACGTCAAATTGAAATACAGTAGATCCGCCCGTAAAAGTGGCTCTTAGGACCGCGTCAAACGCCCAGAAAATTCCCGCTGGTGCCGTGCCTGAGCCAGCTCGCATGGGTAGACCTTTTATAATCTTTTGGCCCCAAACTCGCGCAAGACCTGACCCTGATCCAGTTAAATTTGTAGGCTCTCCAGGAACAGACCAGCCTATCACTCCGTCAGTACCGTAATAAAAAAGGTAAGGGTGTAGGCTGACAATACCGCCCGTAGCGTTAGCGTTTGCCGGAAGGGTTATGCTTTGTAGATCTTGAGTTCCCCTGACTTCTCCAAAGAATATCTGGCCGTCTTGATCGTTGCAGACGCATGTGCCGTTGGGGCTTACAGCCGCAATCAAATAGTTCTGATTAGTCGAAGAATCGTATTGAACGTCAAACATCCAATAATTAAATGGATTGTTGAGTAATGCGTCAGATCCGTAGTTAAGGTTGACGATGGTCGAGGTCAACGTGTTCAACGTGTTTGTAATAACAAATCCGTTTGTCTGATCTCCAGTAGTCACCGACGTGATGGTGATAACAGGACCAACCGCTGCAGCAGTATATTTTGGAACTGAGGCGGCGGGTGTATTTGCCTGCCCCCCCATGCCAGAATGATTAATGCAGAAGTAGTATAAAGTTGGAGCGCCGACAGCTACTGTAATCTGAGTGTATGCGCCAGCATTACCAGGCGTACCGACAGCCGTGACTCCATCCGCATACAGTATTCCTCCAGCCCAAGTTCCATTTGAGGTGGTTGAAAAACGTAAGGGATGCCCACTGTTAGTGGCCGCTGACTGATCAAACCTGTAAATGTTTCCTTCACTTAAACTGACCGTGTCTTGCTGAACACCGTCTATGTAATACTTATTTCCAGAACCTGGGTTAACGACAGTTACCGCAAGGCTAGTTACAGACGAAGCAAACGCTGTTATATTTGCCGCAACGTCAGTCGCCGTTTGAGCTAGGCTCGCGTTAAAAGCTACGGCTCCAGACATTACGTTTACGCCATCAACAGCAATCATGTTTACCGAGCCGCTTGCTCCAGCTAAGGTTACTGTGCCGTATGCGCCTATACCTACCGGAGTTCTGTCGTCTATTATCGAGCTGTTTCCAGTGCCATCTAGCGTAAAACGCTCTACCGTATTTGCTCCGCCCGAGTGGCAATAAACAAAAGTCATCTGCGTAAACGTAGATAATCCTCTGCTTACTTCTTGCAGTAATTTTTGAGTGGTCTTGTAGCCGCCCATTTTCCTCGGTAAGCCGCGCTGCCATCTAACCCACTGACCGTCAGTGTAGTTATCTCCCTCAAACTTTGTCCCGTCTCTTTTTATTCCTGGGGATGATTTTAGTACGGCTGTTTCAATTGGCATTAGGTAAACGTGCCTCCGTTTATGCTACCAGCCTGAGCTACTCCTAGCGCGGTCCACCCTGCAGCTTGATTTGCGGCTTGGAAAAGAGAGATGCCAAAAGAAGTTCCGCCAAGGTTCAGCAAAGCTTGTCCTGACGAGGTTGCGCCAGTACCGCCATTTGCAATTGCCAGCGGGGACGCAACTGAAGAGGTATCAGCGTCTATTATTTGACTTCCGTCACAATAATATATGCCTCGCTCGTTAGTCGCTAGAACTACGCCCGTAGTCGATGCCACTTTAACAGTGAACGTATACGATCCCGTGGTGCGATTATCTATCCAATACTGCTGCACAGTGGCGGGAATTATGATGGTCCTAGCGCCGGTCAAGACTCCTGTAAATTTGTACACTACCCTATTAAGTTGAGCGCCCGACAGCGTAAAATCGCCGGCACCGGCAACGGCAATTACCGTGTAATCAAAAGCAAAAGTCGCCGCTTGCCCAAAACCGATGGTATAAAAGTTTGTGCCGTCAGAGGCTATTATTGATGACTCGCCTGGTTGAAAGGATAAAGGAGAGGTTCCGTCTATCGTCGTTGTTCCCGAGGGAGTGACGGCTATCTGACCAGAGCCAGAGTTCCTTAGATACATAAACCAGTTATTTCCAACCGAAGCAGGAGCTGGCAGGGTTAAAACTCCTCCCGCTCCTGTCCAGTTAAACATTTTTGCTCGATCATTCGCGCCTGCTACATAATTCGCAGAGAATGCCGTTATTGGCACTGACTGAGACAGAAACGTGCCGACCGCGACTATTCCGGTTCCGGCCAAAGACGAAGCATTTGCAGTTGACGTTGTTGCGCCGTACTGCAAAAACTGCCAAACACCATTTGTCGTCGTGTTATCAGTAAGGTATACCTGCCAGAGCTGGCCTCCAGCAACTGTTCCTACCTGAACGCCGCCAGCATTTAGCACCGTAAATATTGCGGTGCCTTTATTGTTAAACAGAATTGTGTTTCCCGTTCCGCTTTTTTTAGCGTCAGGCAGTGTGATGTTAAAGCCAGCTCCAGTCGGAGTCACATCCATTATTCGTGTGGCTAAGTTAACGCTGGTAGAGGTTTCCTCCGGCCACGAAAGCGTTATGCTTGCGCTCAGGCTGACCGAGCTATAGCTTATCTCGCTGGGGTATATGTTTGCGCCCCCAAACACATCGGTATAACTGGGCATTATGCTTCACTCCTATTTGCGGATCGGTCCATTATCTTAGCCAGATCTTCGCCGTTTAATGCTTGAGCAGCCCTATCATACATTTCTCGCCACATCGGAACTCTCTCGTCATTCTTTAAGAATGGAGTCGCCTCCAAGAGCGCCGCGTAAAGCAATACGTCAGGAGCGTACTCAGTTAGCCAATTGCTTTGAAAGTCATCTCCGAGCAACGCAGGCTGTTCGTAGTATAAAATCTCTAGATTGCTCGCCGCGTTAGGCGTGGGAGTAATTAGCCAGTTCTGATAATCGTAGTCGGCATAAAATTCAGGCGTAGCGGTCTCAGACTCATCCGGCCAGTAATTTCTGCAGTATTCGTAAGATCGAGAAAAGATAGAAGACCCAGCAATATTCATTGAGGCCGTATCTCTCCACCTGTCAGGCTTTAAGTACGTCGAAACACCGATCGAAAGAGTAAGATTTACGGCGCGAATAAAGCCTTCTATTTTTAACTCGCGCGCAATACGCCTCTCTCCGAGCGTAATCAGGCGCGGGAGCTGGTCAAAAACAATCTGATCGCTCGCTTCAGTAAATCCTCGTTCTAGATATCGACGAAGGTCTACAAGAAGCGAGTCGTATGTCATTGTATAGCTCATGACGAGGCGGGGCTTGTAGGTTTAGTTGCAGGAAAGCCTGCTGTAGAAGGCCAGTCTCGGAGCAAAACTCTATAGCTTATATAGTCAGAATTTTGCGGATGATCGTTTAAGTTTGCAATCCAGTCTGATTCAAAAAGCTCTTTATCTCGCCACGTTCTTGCCGCTTCTTCTTCGGTAGGAGTTGAGACTACGACTTCGCTCCACTCGGAGCCGCTCCAAGTTCGACCGACATAAGATAGATCAAATGTAGGAATTGATATGTAGTTATGAGGTACGGCGTTTAAAGTTTGCTCATATCCTAGAATTCTTTCACAGACTCCGCCTTCATCTATTACTGCGTAATTTATATTAGACATACTCTATAACCTCAAAGTAAAGAACACCCGTTGACAAGGATTGCGGGGCAGTTCCAGCGAACGGAACATTCCCTAAAGTTGCCAGTAGTGTTGTGGCGCTGGTTAGCTTGACCCCTGCAGTCGGCGTTCCGGTTCCCAGTGAAGCGCCCGATGCACCGGATGACGTGGAGAAACCTGCTGCGCTGTTACAGCTTGCGCTAATAAAAGATTTTGTAACGTCTACCGAGTTAATTGTGGCGGTGGAATCCTGCCCTATTCCAGAGCTGCCTTGTATAGACATAGTCATTTGACCTCTCTGAATAGACTTTATCGGACTTGACCCTAATATTACGGCCATCTTGAAACTCCTTTAAATTTGTAAGAACCCGACAGCAACTGAAACGTAGACAAGCTGGCTGCTCTGTTCTGCGCTAAGCTCACCGTTCGCAGCCGTTGAGTTGATGTTATGTCCGTTCCGATCGACCGTCAATAATCCGCCCCCTGGGGCATTAACTAATACAACTGTATCGCCTACAGATGGGCTTGCAGGAAGTGTAATAGTAAACGCAGTGGCGTTGTTAGCTATTATTTGATCCCCAGTTACAGCGGTATAAGCAGAGGTTTTTACAAGCCACAAATTGTACGCGCCGACTGTCGAGGATGAGGAGGAAGTCCAGTTGGTTCCGTCGGAGGTGAGCACGTTTCCTGAAGTTCCTGGGGCAGCTAGTCCGGTGCCTCCGTTGGCCGCAGGAAGAGTGCCGGTAACTTGGCTCGTCAGATTGACGTTAGCTAATGTTCCTCCGAGAGTCAGGCTTCCTGATGTCGTGACGGTTCCGGTTAGCGTTATTCCGTTAACAGTGCCTGCCCCAGAAACAGAGCTAACTGTTCCCGTTCCGCTGCCTGCAGACGCCATCTGAGTGACTACGCCGGAAGAGTTCTTGTAGAATAACTTTCCGTCGTTTGTGTTTATCGCTAACTCGCCGTCTGCCAACTTTCCAGCAACGGGTACGGCTGAAGCAGTCGCAGTTCGATACAATTGTATTGGTGTAAATCCTGTCTCAGCCATTTCAGCCTCCGCGCATAAAAAATAAAGTTATTGTATGGGTTTTCCTAAAAACCATAGTCATTTAAAAGTTCTCCAATATTAAATCGGGTAGTGTTGCGGGTGTAATTCCATCTCTTAAAGACCCTGTTTCTAAGCCCTCACATATTCTTATTGTTCTATCCATTAACACCGTATCGTTACTACGATATTCAATTTTTTTTCTTACATCGTGCATACCTTTTAAGCCATCAACTTGCATACCTTTTAGGCGATAAAAATCATCTCTTTCAACATACTTTGTATCTACATTGTTTGTGTTATGTATAAACGGAGGCCAGCCGCAAAAACTATAAATTCTTTTTAATGTTTGCGAAGTGTTTTCCACCAAGTCCTGATACGAAACAAATATAAAACGATTGCTGTTACTTTCCCTTGCAACCTGTACTCCGGTTAATGGCTGTATTATTATCTCTTCAAATAGGTCTTTTTCACGCTGCTCTGTATAAATTCCATTACTTTTAAATATCCTTACTAAGGATTTACAAATTTCAACAATAGGGCGAACCATAACAATTATTTTAATATCATCGCCGACAAAATCATCAAGCAAAGAAGAACAGTCTGAATTTGTCCACGACCTAGATTTATCAACAACAATTTTTTCTTGCGAACTATTGTTTTTATAATAAGAGTGAGGCAGTTGAGAAATAATATCCTTTGAGGTGTGCAATCTATTGTTTGAAGCAAATATGTGCTTTATAGATTCACAAGTTTTTTCAGTCTGCCACATAAGTTCACACAGCCCAGAATAACCTTCTGAATGTATAGTCGGGTTTTGTGATAACAAGCTAGACAACAAGGTACTGCCTGTTCTTGGAAGACCGCTTAAACATACAAGTTGATCGAATGATTTAATTTAAATCACCTGTCTCTATGAATACCCAATTTGTTATCTCTTCATCCCACTCATAAAAACCTTCTACAGTGTTATCTGGTTTTTCGACAGGAGGTTCCCACTCAAAAGTTGTAGAGTTTAGGCTCCAGCTTGGAAAAGGCTTAGGGCTGTGAAAACCATCTGCTGTGGAGTCATAAATAAACCCAAGACCCGCAAAGTTTTTTCGTAGAGCTATGCCTCCATCAGGTTCTCCATCTTGCCCCAAATGGACATTTCCATGAGTATTATATGAGGTTTGAATCCATGCGCCTTCAAGACTATTTACAAAATCTTGTTCCGCAACAATGACATTAACAACAATCCCGTCTTCAACTTTTGCAAAATGACTCATAAGGGTGTAAACGTCCCTGAACTATTAAAAGTGTGTAAGGTATAACCCGATACAAATGTAATCGTTCCTCCGGTAGCCCTAGTCCCTCCTTCGTATTTAAAAATAGCAATACCTGATCCTCCGGGTGCAGGGCGATTTGGCGGGGCATACGCGGTCTGGGCACCACCTCCGCCACCACCGCCCGTGTTGGCGTATCCAGCTTGGTTGCCACGGTTGTAGTAATAACTATTTCCACTTCCACCGCCGGATGATCCTACACCGCCACGCGAGGCATCATTGCCCGAGCCACCGCCGCCGCCGCCTCGGCCTACGCTGTCAACATTACCGCTTCTGCCGCCACCGCCTGTCGAGCTAAAGTACGCATTCACATAACTCACCCCATTGCCACCAGCGCCGCCACCGCCGCCCCCTACATAACTCTGGTAAGTATTTACAAAATACCCAGCGCCGCCAGTATATCCTTGTCTTGGAGGCCCAACCGTTCCAACAGCGCCCGCTTGAGGAAAAGGGTATCCGCCCGATTGCCCGCCAGCGCCTCCGCCGCCAGCGCCTCCAATAGAAGGGAAAAAGGTACGCCCCGCGCCACCTCTCCCGCCACCTATCGATAATATAGTTGTTAGTCCTGCGCCTGTTACCGACGAGTCCACGCCTGGATTTCCCCCATTAGCGCCACCGGCACCAACAGTCACGGTATATGCTATGCCTGGAAAAAAGCTGGTAGCGGGTGTAATTCCATCTGTTACTGCTGTTAAATATCCTCCGCCACCACCACCCCCTGCTGGGCCACCCGTATGAGACGCTCCTCCGCCGGCAATCAATAACCATTCCACGGCTAAAGGGACTCCTCTTGAAGGATGACTACCAAATCCAAGTACGTTATAGCCAAAACTCATGTATCGCTCCTACCCGTCATTTGCCGCATCAGTGGTGAAGAATAACTTAATCCCAAGCAGTCGAGCGTCACCAGTTTGGGTGTCCGCTGAAACATCTCTAGAGATTTGAAAGTATGTCATCGTGTCTACTGCCGCGCCAGGAATTGTGACCGCTCCACTAACTGCCGACACAGTCATGTTATTAGACGTACCGCTAAATGCTTTAGCTGTAGCTACAACTTGAGTTCCAAACGCAGTGTTAATACTGGCATTATCTGCAAAGGATATACCACTTAATCCCCATGCAACTGTTCCAGTGTCAGTTCCAGTTACTGTCCAAAAAGCCTGAAAAGTAACTGTTCCCTCATTCCAAGACTTTGGAAACGCAACAGTAAACTGAGCGTTCTCAGCAGAGCTTGGGTCAAAGTCCAAACATTTAAGCTCTGGCCCATTTGATAGCTCAATTTGCTCAAGATTGGCAGAGCCGGCAGTTGTGTTTGGGTATATCGCTGCGGCTGGCACATAGATAGTTTCAAGCCCCGCCGTTCTTATTACACTAGCAACGCCGTCTAACCTATTAATTTCTGCGGCAGTTGCCGTCACACCATCAAGGATATTAAGTTCTGCTGCTGTGGAGGTGACAGCAGTACCGCCCAAGGTAAGCGCACCAACTACGGTTACCCCAGCATCTGCCGTGAGCAGCCCTGTAACGTCCAGCGTTCCCGCAATATCAATATTGTTGGCAAGCTGTGCTCCCGTTACAGCGTCGAGTGCTATCTTTGAAGTAGTAACGGCTAGGTTAACTATATTTTGAGTATTGACAATATTAGGTTCTAGCTGCTCCGATGTCAGAGGTACGTCTGAAGGTTGATTGCCGATGTACGAATTAGACATTATGTTATCTCCAGAATGCTCAGCACTGCATCAATCGAAGAAGCAGAGCTTGAGTTAACCTTTATAGAATCTCCCGTAACAAGCACTATTTTTTGGTTTCCGCCAATAGGGACGAGAGCGCCGCCAAGAGGAATGGGCGCGTTTTTTACTAAGTAAAAGTCAGCCGATCCGTTATTTAATGTTACGTCTACAGTTATTAGCGCAGCGGTTGTGTTTGATACGGTTAAGCCGATCACCGTTGCTTGAGTTGAAGACCCAACAACATAACCGCCTACAGCCGTCAACGCGGTGCCAACTCCCGTAGATAGTTTTCGTGCAAATACGTTAGCCATTTATTTCTCCTATCCTAATGCAATCGCTAATGCAATCACGTCGTCAGTAGTCACTCCAACCGCTGGTGTGGCCGAGGTCCAATTTGTGCCGTCGGAGGTTAAAACATTTCCGCTTGCCCCCGCCGCTGTCAATCCTGTCCCGCCGTTTGCTCGAACTAATGTTCCAGCTAAGGTTACATCTCCGGTAGCTCCTGAGCTTGGAGTAAGCCCTGTGCTTCCTGCGCTGAAAGTTGCAACCGCAGAAGTAACAGCGGAAGTCCAAACAAAAGCAGCGCCATTCCATTTTAAAAAGGTGTTAGTTACTGTGGGAGCTGTTAAAAAATTACTCGCCCCAGAGCCTGTATTATATACTATGCGATTGGCAGCTCCTCCAACGACGTTGTTTGCGCTCGTAGCCGTAGTTGCGCTTGCAGCCGTTCCAGATATTGATATATTCCAATTTCCCGTAGCGCCAGTTCCGTCAGTTGCGGCTGCGCCCACATTTGCCGCAGTTAAGACAACAACGCCTGTCTGACCGTTCACCGATACAACAGTGTTGGACTGATCAAGTTTCTGCCAGACAGCGCCGCTAAATACAGCCCAGTCACCCACGGCCCAGTCGGTTATACCGTCTAGATTAGTCGTGCCGGCTACATCAACAATGTAATAATGTCCCGAAGTACCCGTTCCTGAAGCTAAAGTGGGAGTATTTGTTGCCGCATTCCATGTGCCTTGAAAGTCTAAACCTGTCTGAAAAGACGTTGTTGAAACGCCGGTTACTACGCCTTTGGCGTCCACAGTAACGACGGGTATTAACGATGAGCTACCGTAAGTCCCAGCCGTTACGCCAGAAGCCGGAAGATCAGCGTTGACCATTGCCCTAAAGGCTGTAGGAGCATCAGCTCCAGCCGCTGGTCCTCCGTAGAACAAGTTTGCCGGCTGATCGGTCGCAATTAAAGCAGACCCCCATGTCGGCGCTCCGGCACCGCCGGAAACTAGCACTTGCCCCGAAAGCCCTACAACACTGAGGCTAATGTCATTTCCGCCGCCGTAAGCAACGCCACCTGGCGTGTTAGTGTTTGACCTTCCGGTGCCGCCTTGGTCGATCGGCAGCGTACCGTCAATTTGATCTTGATTACTGAGGTCTACAGGAGGGTGCCGGTGATCTCCCCTAGAAAGCTCGTTTAAAGTACCCGCTGAGCCGTTAGTAGTTCCCGCCAGAGGTGCCGTGTCTTCAAAGTCAGCGGTCAAAGTTACGTTAGCGTTAAGGTTACCTCCGCCTTCTAAGCCTGCTCCGGCTATGATCTGGCGGCTTATAGGAACATAGCCCGTTAGTGTGGCCGCAACAGAGCTTATCGCTGTGATGCGCCCTGTGGCGTCTACGGTCAAAACGGGAATAGCGGTCCCGCTACCATAAGTTCCTGCAGCAGCTCCGCTTGTCGCTAGTTGCGTAGACCCGATACCTCCGTTCGCAACGCTTAGCGTCACGGTAGTGGCTAACGATCCGCCGCCTGTCAGGCCGGTTCCGGCAAGAATTTGTCGAGTCGTTGGAACGCCTGCAACTTGAAGCAAGTCTCCCGCGCGGACTTGATAGCTTACGCCTTGATAAGTAAAAAGAAGCAGTCCGTCAGGCGATGCCTCTGGAGCTACGGGTAACTGAGTTACCCTGCTAGGTATTAAATTACTAGGAACGTCTACGGTCATTAATCCATCTCCAAAAACTTATTGCCGTCTTCAGTGACAATAAATTCATCACCAGCCTCTTGGATAACTCCAGAGGGATGCGTGTCTATGTTGGTGTCTGGCCGATTGAAGGGCAAAACAATTTGATCTGGGCGGCGTGGAGGCAGTAAATAAGGGTCGTATTCATCCTTATCAACTGAGCAAACCATAAGCCCTGGAAAATTTGGGTCAGGAGACAGCTCGGCCAGCAAAAACTTCCTAGAGCACCTCGCACAGATGGCAACTCCAAATGTTGGCTGGCCTTCAGGGTTCAGGTAAACGCTCACGCGGTATAAACCCCTATACCTGGGTTGATCTGAATCGGAGATCCGTCGTTGTCTCCGTCCCATGCTCTCTGTACGCTCTGAGCAGCTTTAGCCTCAAGCATTGGCATTAGAGCTGCGTCAGCAGCAGGAGTCTCAGAGCAAACCCTAGAGGCAAGTCCGTTGATTATAGCCTCAAGCCAACGATTAGGTATTTCTATCTCTTGCTGCAGGTTGTCTGTGTCCATTATCTGACGGTGTCGCCAGAGAACTAGTTGGTATTGTTCAGCAGCAGCGTTTGGCGCAGGCCAAAGGTTTACTACCGGCTGCGGAATGTCGCGCTGATAATAAAAGCTGCTTGGACGCCCAGAAAACACTAAATTACTCTGATTGACGTAATTATCTCTGCTCAAAATCCCTAAAGGGATCGCTTGAGGCATGTTTCCTAGCGTTATTGACGTGTAAGAAATCGTAGAAGCTCCGTCTGTAGGAACTATTCTGAAGTATTGCCTAGCTAAAGCGCCGTTTATCTGAGTCCAAGTGATATTTCCCGCTACCGCCGTTGCATTAGTCGATAAATCTAAGCTAGTAGAGGTTCCGACCGTAGTCCATGCAGCATTGTCTGGACTCGTTTGAAACGTGACAGGAATAGCCCCTGCGGACCACTTTATTCCAATAAAGTTGACGATTGTCGGCGTAGTAAAGTTGACTAAATAAGAGGTATTAGCGGCTGTAACCGTTCCGCTAAGCGTCTGAAGCACGTTCAAGTTTAAATTAAGAACGTCTATCGTGCCTTTTGGCAGCTTTACGATTTGATTGTTTTCGTACAGCGGAAGAATCTGCTGCTCTACACACCAAGCCGGTGTCCGAATATTTGCAAGCTCATCCAGCATAAACGACAGAGAATCAAGAGCGTACTCTTGCATCTCTGACGTTATTGCTTGAGCGGGTAGGCGACATCTCCTGAAGGCATGATCAATCACCTTCAGGGCGTTAAATGTTTTTACGCCAATGTTGCCTGAGTAAGCCATATCGTTCCCACATAAATTTTAACTATTATGGTTGCTGATACAGCATACCCTCTGAAGAATGGTAGTTGATTTTTACCAGTGGTTCTTCATCGTTCCCATTTGCGTGAAGCCTGTGACTGATCCACCTTTGCTATAGCCTTGGGCGCTGCTCTTATTGCCTGAGTTAGCACGATTTCCCATAGACTTTTCCATGCCCCTGCTTTCGTCACGTCGAGCCTTCATAGGCTGGCTTTTCTTGCCGTTTCTAGCGCCCATAGAGTCGTCTAAGCGAGCGTTGTAGCCCTGCTTTCTGCCGCCTTTACTTTTCATCATGTTAATTCCCCTACTTCATCTTAGAAAATGATTTAGCGAGATTAGCTCGCTTCATTGTTGTTGCTGACGGCTTTGGACCGCCTGCGGTAGCTGGCTTGCCAGAGGCAACCTTGTTGATTTTGCCTTTAGGGATCGACTGCCCCTCTTTGACATCCATGTACTCACGTAGAGCGCCTGGTTTCTTTACAGCTCCTTTGATCCAGTCCTTCTTCGATCCGCCTGACGATGCTCGAAAACCTTTTTTAGCTTCTCCGCGCAAACGATCCATCTCATCTCGAGCATTTCTCTCGCGAGATCCAACTCTAGCTTCCTGAGCGCGCTTGTCTTTGCGCTCTGCAGCATCTTTTGGATTGCGCTTTTTAACTCTACGCATTTCGTCAGAAGCGTTGTCTTGAACGCCTATAACGCGAGCTTCTTCGTCCCGAAGATTTCTTCCGCCACGACTCATTTTCTTAGGAGTAGATGACTTTGTAAATCCGAAGTCCGAAGGAAACTCAAACTCGTCTGTGTAGTTAATAGTCACTAGTAACCGCCTCCAGCACTATTTACATAGAATGTAACAGTAGCTCCTGCCGTGTACGAATTAATTCGTAGCAAAACAGCTCGACAGCTTGAGTTTCCGTTAGCTAAAGTGTCTGAAGTTTTAGACGCTAACGCAGCGATTGGAGCACCGAGATTTAAATAAAACTCTGAATCATTAACATTTTGAGCGTAATCATCAAAGATATTAGCTGGCGTTTGAAACACTGTGTAATTAATAGTGCCTGTAACGTGAACAAATATCATCGGAGATGTCGTAGTGTTTTCTAGATTTACCCATTGTGTGATTGCTTCACTAGCCGATATTCCAACAGAAATAACCAACCCACCCATTGTCGCGCTGGGCGTAATAGATACAATCGTTTTAAATTGCCTGCTAGTAGATACCGTAGCCGCGCTTGCTGGACCAACTAGACTTTCTTGGACAGGATTATTGCCGCCATCCGTCCCTAGGATTGTAAAAGTAATCCCTGCCAAAGTCGCTTGAGTTGGAGAAGTTAACGTGACTTTGTGCGCCAAACCATCAGTAGTGCTAGTAGTAGTTGGTGCCACAGCCGCGCCAGTGCTAGTAAAGCTCTGTGCATTAAAAAACGTGGTGCTGGCAGCTAACGGAGTTAACGTACCTATCTTTACTGGTCGCATAATTGCGTCTCCTTTATACGATTATATAGTTAGACGTAATTAACTGCTTGCTGATAAAGGATAGTAAATCGAATAGTACCGTTGGTAGTAGCCCCAGTTGTGGTTACAGTAACCGCAATATCTTTTACTCCAGTGTTAGCCCAGAGAAGAGCACCGCCTGAGTTCACCCCAGGATACTTTCGGCCAGCGCCGCTGGCGACAGTAATACTGAAAATGTTAACAATTGAAGTGTTGGATGATGGCGGACCACTAGTGTCGCCTATGCTGAACACGCAAGTTGCGCCAGCCATTGCCTCTACAACGTCAATAACAACGTCAACGATCTGTGAGTTAGCAGGTATTGTAATACCTGTAGCTGTGGCTGTTTGAGCGCCGCCTTCTGTTCCGAACGCAAAGCTTTGAGCCATTAAGACTTGACCAGTGTTTTTTACATTAGAGCCAAGGTCTGTCCCAGTAGTGGCTGCAATTGTGCCAGCCTTAATTGGACCTGAAAAAGTTGTGCTACTCATAATAAATTCCTCACATGCGAGTTAAAAGATTTTGCTGCTGTCTGCATGTCGTCAGCCTTAGACTGTCAGCAACAAAATTAAATTTGGTAAAACTCTCCCTAACCCCAAGGAAAAATGGGAGTACACAAAAAACTTGAGGTTAGGGAGTCCTTACTTAGACACCAGCCGTACCGAACACACCGCGAGGATCTGTCCAACCAACAGTGTAACGCTCTGTCGCTTTGTAGCGCATAGAGTCAGTCGCAAAGTCGCCTTCCATAGACTTCTCTAGACCACGACGCATGAGAAGCTTTAAGCCTTCAGGCGCGTCAGTCTGTACCCACCAAGCGGTGGTAGAAGTAATACGGGAAAGGTTAGCTTGACCGTCCGCCAAAAGCCCCATTGACTTAATAGCGTTAATGTCATTATCAGCAGTTCCGCTTCTCAGAACTGACTTGAGCAGAGTTTCCGCTTGGAAGACATTGCTTGGGCCAGTAACAATCTGAGTAGGAGTCAACCGGATACGCTTGCCGTTGTTGTCAACAGCGTTGCGGATCTGAATGAGCATCTGCTCGAGAGAGGTTTGAGAAAGTGCAGCAGCGACATTAAGTACGTTGCTGAAGGTTCCGTTGACAATCGGGTGAGCATTGCTGCTCAAAGAAACACCGTCACCACCTGTAAAGGCTGCGTTAAACGCACGGTTCATGATGTTAGCGGTTAGCGTCTCTTTCGTTTCAATCAAAGATTGCGCCAAGTGCTTAGCGTAAGTTTGACCGATACGGATGTGATCGCCATCTTCAACCAAGACTTTGGTCAATGCAAACGCAAGGCCGTAGACGTGGTAAAGGTAACGCTGCACAAACAAGATGCCGCCTGATTGGTAAGTTACAGCCATACCGTCTGGAAGCTCAGGTGCCGCACCAAAACCATAAAGAACGGGTTCTTCATGATAGTTGCGTGGAATACCTTTCTGCTCGCGGAAAACCGCCTTCCATTCGTCAGCTCTTTGCTCATAAACTCCGTCAAATACTTCGTTGAGAATAGGCTCAACTACCGAACGGAAGTCCGTACTACGCATTGGAGTAGCCATATCTTAGACCTCCTTTAGACTGAGTTTACGGAAGCTTTGTACTGGTGCTCATTTATACGAACTGAGACCTTTACAAATGCATCTGTAATCAAGTTGTTGGGACCACCCGCAATACCTGTAATCTGGTACTGACCAGAGGTAGTTTGGATAGCTGTGAGGGAAGTGCTTGACAAACCTGTTGCGGTTGCACCGCCTGGTGTTGCTACGGTCCAATCACACTCCTCGCCAACCGCTGTTTGAACAGTCGTTCCAGCCGCTGGGTTGGGGTACTCAACATCAAATATAGTTTCTGGATCGTCATAAACGAATGCCACAATATTTGTTGCTGTTGCGCTCGCAGGCCAAAATGGCGAGAGAGTTGGTTTTCCTAAAGCGTCGTCATATTGAACGCCAGCAAAGATGCCCAAATTAAGGACACCTGCAACTGTGCCGCCACGAGTTCCGTTGGAAGTTGCTAGTTGAACGGTTCCTGCATCAACTAGTTTTACGGGGTCGCCAGAGAATACATTTTGATTGTATCCAGAGGCAATAGTGTAGGCTTTCGCCGTAATTCTACCACTGTTGTGATAAGAAGCGCGGAAGCCAAATGCTTCAGTAGTCGCTGACATACTGAACTCCTTTGGTTAAATAGATTGCTCGTCAGACAAGGTCAAATTGACCAAGTCGCTTTTCACCAAGCTCTTTATTACCGTCTCCCTGCATAATGCTACTACCGCTCGCTTCAGCTTGCTGCTGTAAGAAGTCCGCCGTATCTGTCAATTTGCCCTCTTCTCTTTGTGGAGCGTCATGATGAGCTTCCATCATATACTTCTCGTACAAAGACATAGGCAACTTGAATGCTAGCATTTCGTTAACCCCAATGAATCCTGTCCACTCCCCAGATTTAAGGGTGGCGTATTCCCAGCCAGGAACATCTTCTGGCTTTACAGCTTCGTAACCGAGACGGATACGAGCTTGGATTGAATCGCGAGGGTTAGTCGTCGTAAGCCAGCACATATGCCAGCCGGGTAATTCGGGTAAATCAGGCAGTGATGTCTGAAATAGTTGTTGACGGAACATTTCTACCCGCTCACTTTCTGTGACTTCTCGATTTTCGGTATGAGCACGATCTACCATCGCACGGTTTTCCCGTCCTTCGTCTACGGATTTCTTTACTCGTTCGTCTGTTTTGCTCATGTCTAGTCGCTCCTTTATTCAGCGATTGATTTAGTATGTTCTATAGATCATCGGTAACGCAAGTGCTTTATTAGCACTAAGCATTGGTCTTATCGTAAGCAGCGTACCGCTTAACGTATCGAGTCCTTAGAACCGGATCGTCCCAAACGCCGGCCTCTACAAGAGCTGCCTTTCGTTCTGGGCTGATATACACTTCCTTTCTGGTGGAATTGGGCGCATGTTCCTTGCCCGAGCCTACCGCCGGCCCACCTCTAGCTTTGCGAGTTTTCTTCTGAGACTTAGCCGGAGGCTCGTCGTCAAAAAGGTCTGGCAGTCTACGAGCAGCCCTTGAGGTTAGCTCGTCCCAATACTCTTCAGTTTGAGGGTTGTACCCGTCCCTGCTGAGCGCCTGATCAATCGCCATAACAATAGCGGAATCTTCGTCTAAGCCATTACTGTCGTACCAAGGGTTGTCTTCCATAAACCGCTGAGCAAAGTGCATAGTCCTGTCGTCAACCGCAGGCTTAGCCGCCGTCTGCTGAGCAAGCTGCTGCTTTCGGTAGTTTAGCTGCTGAGCCTTAGTTTTCGCCTCGTCGCGATACTGCATGGCTTTAGTAACGTCACTTCCGTTATTATCTTCGACAGCCTTGGCGATAACTCTATCGGCCATTTTTACTTCTTTTTGAGCTTGGGCAATTGCTTGATCAAATCCGCTCTGGTCCTGCTGCCGAGAGCGAAGCTCCTGATCCGTTAAACGTCTTTCCAGATCGTCGTTTCGACCTCGCAAGAAGTCCAGCTCAGTCTTGTCACGCTTGATCGCGCTATCGCGGCGCTCTTTTCGGTCTACCTTTTCTTTTCTGCGGCGTTGCCGGATAGCCTCACGCTCGGAGTCGTCGTCATCGTCAACTTCGACCGTGACCCGATCATCTTCCTGATCATCGGCTGCTGCATCGGGATCGTCCTCGACAATGATTATATTGTCGTGCTCGCTTTCACTCACATCGTCTTCGATTAAAACGGTGTCATCTATTTCTTCACTCATTACTCATCTCCTTTATCAGATGAAAGCCTTGATCTTCAGAGGGTCGCCTGTAACGCTCCCCATGATGTCAAGGTCATTAAAGATTACAAACATTGCGGTATCGCCTTTTACTTCAGACAGCTCAACTTCCCACCTGTCTCCACCGTACTTGGCTACTCTGACCATATCGCCTTCTTTGCACCAGTCTCCTTCGGGCCAGCTTTCCATAGTGTTTCGATTCTTGAAAGCTAACGGACCAACTGCAACAACCTTTCCAACTTGAGTATTCCACTTCTCTGTGTCAGTAGTGTCGTTAGTTAGTATGATTCCGCCAGAAGTCTTGCTTTTAGCGGTGCGTATCTGAATCAGAACACGGCTACCGAAAGGCCGAATACCAGCATCTACTGCTGGGAAAGCCTCCGCGAGCGCGTCCTCATAAGTCGTTATTTCCATTTTGATCCTCATCTATTAGATTTAAGAGCACGTCAATAGCTGCCTCATAACCCGCAACCATTCCAACGCGATAGCCGTACTCGAAGCCATCGCGCTTCTGAGGTTTCCTCAAGGCTTCAAGCGCAAACTCTGCTTGATCTGCCTTGAGGATGTTCAGAAATTTAGATTCTGTATTCACTTTTTAAGATTGAGTGGTGCTAGTGCCTTGCTTTATCGTAATGCCTGCAGCCATTCGCTTATGTTGAGGCACTGCATCTGAAGCCATATTGACCGATCCGCCTCTAGCATAGCCTTTAGTCTTCATCTTTCCGCCTTTGGAATAACCTTTTGTTTTCATCTTGGTGCTCATTCTTCTTCCCTCGCGTATAAGTTATCAAAAACTCGATTAACGTCCAGCGTGTAATCCAAGTCAGATTTACTGTAATGGATATGCTGAGACGGTCTAAAGTCAGGAGCGCCTTCGCCCATTTCAAACCAAGCGGGGTGACTGACCCTCACGCGGTTGTTTGGTAGCGCCACTATGTTCCCAGTCCACTTTCCGGCGTCTAGAAGTTCCAAGACGTGCGCCTGCTTATGCTGAGCTGGATCGTCTGCAATCTCTGAGTCGGTGTAGTCAACCGTGAAGTAATACTTAGCCGGATAGAACTCTCCGTCTATTTTTGCCAGCCAAGGACTTGGCGAGCATCTCTCTAGGACATAGACGCTATGGGTTCGTGATGCACAATCCCACGGTTGAGCGTCGTGCGTAGCCATTGCCTCGGGCCACTCCGCTACAGCGGTGTCTCCCATCAGAGCTGTTATAGGCATTCTCGCCCACATAGCTCCGCCGTGAACATTCGGCTCCTCTGTGTCGTAGGTTTCAGCTCCCGTAAAAATCATCTGAAAGCTTAGACATCTGCTTGGCAGTGTCGTTACTGCTACGGCCATCGCGTGAATAAACTCACCATGATACTTCTCATGGTTGTGAGTGTATTCCTTCCTGACCCAGCACTTAAAGTGCGGTATGTTGCCCTGAAGAAACGCCATTATATGGTTCCCAGTCTATTATTAAGTGTATACGCTCACTGTCACTCATGTTTACCACTTGATGCGGTCGGTTGGTGTTGTTGATTTCCCATAACTCACCAGGCTGCATAGTGATAGTTTCCTCACCGACACTGAACAACACCTCATCATTGGTTATCAATGGCAGATGTACTCGGTGTGATACTTGAAAACACTCACCATTGTCTCGGTGTTCTGGTATGACACCTTTCGGTTTGAGTTTAGTCAGTATCAATCGTGCGGTAAAGCCATTGCCATAGTGTGTTGACAGCAAGGACTCTAATGGCATCAGGTTGGTTTCAAACATTTTGTAGTGTTCTGTCTTGATTGGTTTCTCAAAATACTTATCGAACACTAATGGTACAGTTTGCGTGTCTTGATGTACGCTGAAAGTCTCTTGACGCCAATAGTCTTCACCCCATACCTTAGAGGTTAGTGTATCCACATTGGTGAGCCATGATGTGATATCCATCTCACCTACCTTGTGGAAGTTATCAATCACACGAACTCATCACACGTCAGCCCCAGGGTCTATTCCCTTCCCGTTTGTGAGCGATGTCTTCTCGCCGCTAATGACCTCAAGAGCTGCAAGCTCCTTGGCCGTCATGTTATCCGCAGTATTCATGCGCTCTCTTGCCGCTAAGTCTTCCGCTTTACGAGCGTTCTCGTTCTGCTCGCGAGTATTCATGCGGTCTGTCTCGGACATCTCGCTAATGTTATTTCTCTCTGTCGCGGACAGCTCACGAAGCCCAGCAGTCTCAGAGTCTTGTTGACGATTAGCTTCTTGAGACGCGAGCCTAGCCATCTCAATTTCCGAGGACTGCTGCATTTTAAGCTGAGCAATCTGCGTAGATGCGTCCAGCTTGGCTTGATCTATCTGGATCTTAGCTCCGTCGCGCTGCATAGAGGTTTCCATCTTGGCCTGCTCTATCTGAATCTTAGCTTGATCAAGCTGCATATCTGCCTGCATCTTAGCCTGATCAATCTGGAGCCTAGCGCCGTCACGCTCAGTGCGCTGCTGGAGTTCTCCTTGCTTTATCTCGGCACTAAGCTGAGCAATCTGCATCGCGTCACCTGTCTGAGCTGCAGGGTCTTGAGGCTTGAACTGTTCTGCGGCCTGATTAATCATGCCCAGCTCTTCAGCAATTCCGGTAGATCCAAGCTGCTCTTCAATGAACTGTTGAACCTGCAGTATCACCTGAACTTGATCTTCAGCCTCCTCCGGTATCAATCCTTCACTCTGAGCTGTATCAACCGCGCTGTGAGCCTCCGCCAAGTAATAATTAAGGATATGATCCTTTAAATGCATTGACATAGGGTACAAGAACGTGCTTGCGATGGCCGGATTAGACCCAAACAACGGAGACTTTAAGAAGGGTAAGTGGACCTGCAAGTGAGCCATGTGATCCTGCTCAGTCAGGACGTATATTCCCTGACCCATAGCCGCAGCCACGTTCTCACTTACCGGATCTCTGTCCTCTTCGCCAACCTTTGGTGCCATAACTTCCGAAGCCGGAACCTTTAGCGTTCTCAGAAACATTTCTTCGATAGCGATTGGATCGTACAGTTGCGGCACAACCTGAGCGCGGGCCATGATTGCCTGTATCTGAGCGAATCTTTGCGCCTCACTGAAGATGGCTGGGTTGCTAATCGGGACCACGTCTGCGGGTCCGTCAAAGTCTTCTGCCGATATCTCTAGCCCGTTGTCGAGCGCATCCAGCTCTTCGTCAGTATAGTACATGCTGTTGATGCGATGCAGGATGTTAAAGCTTCTCGCCATCGAAGAGTGTAGGCGCGAGTGTATTGAGCTGAACACGACCATTCCCTGCTCAATAATTGCCATCGTTGTGCCGACTGGCGCATTAGGGTTCTGATCGTTGAACTTCTCGAAAGACGTTTGGACAACGCCCTTTCCGGCGTCAACTAAAAATCCTAGCAACTGAAACAGTGTGGGGCTTGGTCCTGCGAACGGTAGCGGCATAGCCAGCTTTCTAACGTCGTCAATCAACGCCCCGCCTTCCATCTCGACAATCTCGGTAGGCTGCACGTTAAGGGTCTGACCGTTAGGTCCGCCCTTTAGCTTGAGCAGAGTTGGCACGTTCTGAATGTACGCGGAGTCCAGCAACGCTCTCAGTGCTCCAGTAGCGGCACCGCTCAGTCCGCCGATCATGTGCGTCAGACCGATAGGGTAAGCGCCGCGCCACGGTACGAACGGGAACTCAACAAGCCAGTGAAGCTCTGCCTGCCTTTCGTCATCCTCTTCCCAGTTTCGGTAAAGGCACAGCGGCAGCTCGCTAGACTTATCGACGCTAAGAATGTATGGCGCTAAGCCTTCTCCGTCTTCAAAGTCCATGAAGGTGTATATCTCAAAGATTGTTCGCAGGCCGTCCTCGTTGTAAGAGGTATTCTGCTTTCCTTCGATTTTTTCGTTAGCTCTCTCTGCCGCGCTGAAAGTAGGCTCTGTCGGAGACGGAAGGTCCACGTCGGCGTACATACCGGCCTCGACTCTCTTTTCGTACTCCATCTCGGTGATGTACTGTACGTGAGTCTTTCGCTCGGCGGTGTAAAAGTTGGTCGCAGAGAATGGGAGGTAGATGTCGTCAATTGGGACAAACTCAGACGTGGGTCGCATGAATCTAGAGTTCCACATAAACTTCATGTACTGACCGCCGCCCAGTGGTAGCTGGGTGCTGAGCTGCTCAAGCTCGGACCTGAACTCGACCATCTGCTCGGTTGTCTGCCAGTTCATGAACTCAGTCTTACGCTGAGCCTTGCCAACCTTAGCCTTGTCCGCTTCGCCTAATATCTTAGACTTTACGGGGCCGGTCGGCGGGAATATCTCCTTGATGAATCGAGCCGAGAAATCGACGCAAGCCTCTACAAGCATTGGATGAACAACCTTGTTGGCTCCGCTGAACTGAGCACCACCAGGCGCATCATCTCCGAGGCCAGTACGTCTCAGCCCTTCTTCGTATTGCAGATCTCTCTTCTGACGGGCCTCCTTGTCTCGCTCGATCTTAGTCATCAAGTCGTTGATTGAGGTCTTGAGTAGCGAGGCGTCAACGTCGTCAACAATGTTGGCGAAGTGATCGGACGCTTCTCTGACAGAGATCTTCTCCATCATGACGACAGCGCCGCCGTCCTCGGTGTCTTCAAAGTCCAGCTCTTCCTCTGGAATCTCTACCATCGTGATTTCTTGTTCTACTTCAACTTCTAGTTCATCAGCCACGTTAAGCTTCCTGTAGTATGAGTTCAGCCATTCGATTAATTCGTTCAGGATTGTAAGTTACTAATCCTCCTTCTGCGTAGTCGTCAGCCCAAGGGTAATTTATATCCTCTGGATTTGTTACTAAGACTTCACCTCCGACCAATTCTTCATTGCGAATAATTTTCCCAGCTAGGCCAACGTCATCAATATTGCCAAGGCTTTCCATAATCTTTAATTTTGCTTCGTCTCGACTCAATCCCTGCTCGGCAAGGTTAAATCCAAATTTGTTATTAAAGTAATCTAGGTACTCTGACTTAGGATCTCCACCTCTTAGCTTTACATTTAATCCTTGATAGACTTCTTTGGCTTGAGCTGCGGCTTGAGTAATCTTGCTTTGCCCAGCATCGTAAGCAAACAGCGCGTGATTTACCGCGTTGAACACCTCTTCGTCGCCCTCAATATTTGTGTTTAGTCGAGTAGGATTTTTTTCATCCTTGGAGGATACCACTTCAACTCTAGATCGATCTTCTATCAGACCTAAGTCCGCCATTTGATTGGTTAGGTCTGCCGCCTCTCTAGTAATAGCTACTTGCCTTTCGGGACCGAACCCTAGTGCCCTAGCGCCTAGCTCAATTGCGCCGCCAACTAATCCACCTTCATAGTATCCCTCGGCCAGTATTTCTTGCGCCATCAAGTTAATTCTTTCGGGACTATACTCTGCTCTAACGGAGCCTCCACGGCTCATTCCAA
>Ga0307985_10000499_pt1 | contig 23625 bp, 39 predicted proteins | sample EllFjometageno80_FD_203155 | JGI IMG/M metagenome (GOLD analysis project Ga0307985, IMG submission 203155) | Marine microbial communities from Ellis Fjord, Antarctic Ocean - #80 | ecosystem: Environmental > Aquatic > Marine > Unclassified | place: Southern Ocean | collected 2014-10-09 | reverse complement strand
GAGCTAATGACTTATTGATTTGCCAAAACGCTCCCTGACTTAATACGGATTTGATTTTCATAATTTAACTATTTGGTATAAAAAAAACCTATCTCAGGAGGTAGAGGGCTCGCTGAAATAGGTTTTTTGTAAAAATGTTATAAGTATCGCCTCTACTCGATGGGTGCAATATACAAATAATATGTTAAACAATCTAATGTTAATGTAAAAAAGAAAACCCTCACGTGACAATGAGGGTTTTAGTGGTAGTATTAAAAATTTAGTTATGTTAGACGAATATACAAATAAGTATTCATTCAAACTAATAATTATACTAATATGTATAAAAAAAAGGACTTTTCACAATCGTCATTGCTACTTGTAGAGATTCCTAAATGAGAAGAGCATCTCTGGTGCGTTATGTGATAGCTCTAACTATCGTAACGTAGATACTACTGTTAGTCAAATATACAAAAAAAAAGGAGGAACTATTAAAGACCACAAAACCCACTATCACATTCTTTAAAATCTTCAAACGATAACTCTATCTGAGGCTTGTATTTAATGATTTCGCTATAAGTTACATCTTTACGAAATGTATTAGGTGTGTTTTGTTTCTCCATTTTAGCGAACCAATCAATTTTATTTGGATGTTCTTGGCTCATCTTATTTAAAAACATTGGATTTCTATGAAAACAACCTACGCAGTTATTGTAATACCCTTTAGGGAAATTAATTTCTGTATTATTAGCCCAGTAATCTTGAATGTCTTTATTATTTATTCCATTATCTATTAAAGGGAAACTAGGTTTTCTCCATTCAACCATCCCCCACTTGTTTCTAGATCCGCTGCTATCTGTTACAATCTTTATTTCTTCATAACCATTAGAATTTAATTTATTAAGCATATTAATTTTCCTTCTCTCCTCTCCTTTCCTGAATCCAATACGCATATCGCATACTTCATTAATGTTTTCCTTCCAATAATCGAATATAGGTAACATTTTTAAGTGGGTTGTACAGTACCTTACCATCAAGTTTGGAAGGTAACCACCTTTCATGTCTATAATATCCTCGAATGTTTCTCCTGTCACCCAATCAATATCTACTGTTTCCGATAGCTGAAGCATTATTTTTATTATATCGTCCTGCTCAGTAGTACCAACAAACTCTCGACCAATCTTATCACTTACAATCTGTCTAACTTTAGCGTCAGGATAGATACATGCTTTATCGTTCGTTCTAACTAAACTAAACACATTGAAGTCTGCTGGGTAATTTAAAGCTATATAACTTGAAGATTTACCACCACTTAAAGAATTTACTGTTTTCATAGTTGTTTGTTTTTACAAATATATATAGAATTATTGGTATAAAAAAAGAAGCACCTATTAAAGTGCCTCTAAATTTAACCATTTGAGTATATCTAATACTCGTTTAATAGGGGAAGGCATCAGCTCCATCATCTGCAGCTATTGCTCTTCTTGTAGATTCAGTAGATTCAGATGCTTCTGCAACCTTCCAACCTTTCAAGCTGACGAAGTATCTATCCTTCCAAGCTCTACCGCTTATGTTAATGTCTATTTCGTACGACTGACCTACTTTTAAGCCATTCACAAGCTCTATTCCTTTGTCCTGTATAAACTCGATAGGAATGTCAGCGTCATACTCTACACCTTCCTGTTTAAGAATAACCTCTTGCTTCTTAAACTTGTCGGAAATAACTTGCACTTCCTTAATCTCGATAACTGTTCCTTTTAACTGCATGATTTGTTTAATAAATTGGTTAATGATTGTTGTTCTTTGATTGATCGTAATAAAAGCCTTGTTGTTTTCTTAATATCGAATAGCTCTTCCTTTAGCTTTACGTTTGAATCTTCTAGTAACTCGAACTTGATTCTATTCTTTTCGATGTAGTTAGTGTTTTCAATCTTTTCCATCTCGGTATTGTCAGCCATCCTTATAACTAAGTCGTCATAGTTGTCCATATAGTACCCACCTCTCGCATAAGCAATGTCGTGATTCTTAATTCCATTTATAACCGTTGCATGTCCTCTGTTGAATCTATTGCCAATGTCTGGTAAACTCCAATTCAATTTTCTTAATATATTGTAACACATATTTCTTGACTCAACGTCAAACTGTTGTCTTCCCTTATCTAGTAAAGCACCTGCAAATGTTTTGTTTATCTTTGCTGAATGCGTAATTAGCTTTTCAAAATATTGCTCTTTCATATTAGTTTGATTATGTCTGTTAGTTTTACATCACTATCTTTTGATAGTTGTTTAAGTTGGCTGTAAGTGAATCTATCTTCTTTACCAAACAACAAGCGTAGGGTTGTAACTGTAACCCCCATATTAACGCTCGCTGCTTTCTTCGTTGTGTAAGTGCTAAAGAACAACACTTGCAACTTCGTTTGAGGTGTCCATCCTCTTCCTTTTTCGTTCATGTTATTTGCGTTTAAAGTCTTCACTCTCATCTTCACCAAATACACCTAGTTCATAGAATCCACAAACCTTTAATACTATCCTACTCATGGCTCTCTTTTCTGCCATCTCCATAACGTACCAAGAGTTTGTGTTACCGTCTTTAAATGAGACTCCTTTAATAGCACTTCCGAAAGTTTCTAAATCCTTAGTCGTTGCCTTAATAACGCAGAAGTTTGTTTCACATTTAATAACTTCATAAGCTATCTTGATTCCTTCTATCGCTTGTATTTTATCGATTCCAGACCTTGAGATTATAAGGTAATGTTGGTGCTTGTAGATGTCCTCTTTTGCTAGGTCATACTTCTTGTACAACTCTGCTATCTTTCCTCTATCCATCGTTTCTAGTTCTAGTTGGTTCTCCTAAATGTTCCCATTCTAGGATTGATCGTGTTACTGGTGAACGCTCTCCTGCATTCCATTCTTGAGATAGTTCGCAATGTCTAGCAAATTCGTTGTTCATCTGCTCTATTCTCATGTCGTCAACACTCATTACATCAGCTTGACCTCTTAAAAATAATTCTTTTAGCTTTCCCATGTTAGTTTGATTCAAATAAAGATTCAACATTCTCGAATGATAATGGTTTTTTTGATGTCATGTTAAGTAAGTTTAAACATTCGTTCATTGTTAGCTGAATAAAAGATACGCTTACATTCATAGAGCTTTCTAAATCCCCACAAGTAGTAGGATAATCCTTATAAGATAAATTTAATCTATCTCTAACTTCGGGCTTCAATCTTTCAAGTAGTGTTCTCATAGTTTCTCTGTTTTGTTTGATGCAAATATAAACCTTCTTTTTGGTATATGCTAATTTATAGCTTATTTAATTCTAGTTAATACAATACTTTGTTTTGTTTTGATTGGTTCAGCTTGTGGAACTACAACACCGTCTTCATCAACTATAATGTTTCCCTCTTGTGCTTGTAAGTAAGAGCTTTTAAAAGCTAATTCTAAATCTTTCTTGTACTCGTTTACTTCATTCCATTTATCCAGATGCTTGAAGCTGTACCTTCTTGATCCGTCCTTTTGCGTTGCTGTGTATCCTGCGAAAGATTCACCCTTCCAAGATTCAGTTACTACTAGAGCCTCATCTTCCCAGCTATCTTTTAAATGCTTCGCAGCACCCTCGAACTTCTTAGCTAATACGATAGCCTCTATGGCGTATAAATCACCGTCCAATACTAATCCATCAATATCTTTCGTGATGTCCTCTATGAGGTTGCTAATACCTTTCAAATCCCTATTCATCGTATGTGTCTATTACAATCATTGAAGATGTACCACTCTGGTCAATCTGTATTTGTGCAGCTGTATGGCTTGCAAAGTGTTCAGCGTTGTCAATGTCATCTGTTCTTGACATATCAATACCTATGTATTCTTGACCTTCATCTGCATCTACATCATAAATAACGTATCTCATAGTTTTAGTTTTAATAGTTAAAAGTTCCTTTATAATTATCATCTAAATACTTGAATGTTCTTGTAATAACATAACCAGTAAGTTTTAAGCTTCTTATTTCTCCTCTGCAATCTGCAAGGCTTGTGTATTGGTCAGATGAGTATTCATCTCCATCACTATCTGTGTATTCAAATTCGTAAGTGTATTCCATAGTTTCTAGTTTTTTAGTTCCCTACAAAGATAATACTTCTTTTTGAGATGTACTAATAAATAGTATAATAAGTAAGCTACAAAGCATAAAAAAAGAGCTACATTTCTGCAACCCTTTGATACTTAACTAAAAGAAGTGTGTGAGTCTTGCGACTTGACCTTGCGTCTTGGAATGAATAAAAGCTTCAACTGCTTTAGGGCTTCCAGTAAACCCTTTTCGTGAGTGCCATGAATCGGCTGAACTAGGACTTCTAAGATATTCAACGGTTACACCAATGAAATCTTTAGCATCTCTCCACTTGTATTTAACTTTGTGATGTAAATGGTGAAGATACCAATAACGATATTTAGTTTCTGCCCACTCTTGAGGTTTCTCGTGTGCCATTAACATAGGGAGGTTATCCATTTTAGCCCCATCTCCATGCTCTAAACCTATAAGGTTAGCACCATACTTGTAATACTTACGATGACTTACTCCTGCATCTACATTTACATCGTCTGCTAATCTAAACCATGCCTTTAATGCGTGAGCTAAATGGAATCCTGATTGATAATCGTGATTACTCATTGAGTGTACACAATCAACAGGGGCTATCTCTCTTAACATCTCCACACATTTAACGTATAATTGTAAAGCTATTTCAAAGTGTTCCCACCATTTACCATCACAATCTTGTGCAGTACCTGCAGTGGTTTGATTATAAACGTTATCAATATGCAGAATATCATTACCAATACAAAAGAGTATTTTTTCAATTTCAAAGCCTTTAGATTTGTCTATTAATCCCTGAACACCTTCGATCACTCTAGCAACTGCTAAGTCTGTATTATACTCTTCACCTGTTTCTTCTGCATTTGCATACTTACCGATGTGAATATCTGCAGGGTTGATAACTAGCAGGTGTGTACCGTTGTCGTTCTTAGGTGCTTTTGGATAACTTGGAGCGTGTCCTTCGATAAAAGTGTTTAACCTTTCGAACATACCACCTTCATCAAACCCACCTTGACCATCTTTGGTAACTATAGAGAACCGAAGCTCTCCTCCCATATTTTGCCAATGCTTAACAGATACAACATCCTTCTTGTCGATACCTCTCTCAATGAGATGTATGTCAAGTGATGAATTTCCGTTAAGATTGTCTAGGGTGTTTGCTCTGTGCTGTTTTATTAAATCAATTTCAGCATCTTTTAATCGAAATCTGTTGCTCTTCTTTGACATAACTTATGTTTTGTTTTGACAAATATACTACTTTTTCTCGAATACGCTAAAACATAAAGGTATTATAGCAATGGCTGCTAAAACTAAGGTTTGCCAAGTGATACCATTAGAATCTATTTGAGTTACTGCTGCGATGGCTAATACACCACTCACAGTTCTCTTACTGCTCCACTTTCCTTTTACGTCTTTGAACATCTCAGGTATAACCGTTAAGATGCCTTTCGCCCATAAAGGGTTCATTTCTTTTTCTTTATTAAAAAGTAGCTAATAAAACTGTCTATGTAACCAAAGATTTTATTATCCTTTTCGGTTGCTGTCAAATCTACTATAATCTTGACAAATGCCATTAGGCTTACCAATAGAACTCCCCAGTGTGCTGCTAAAAATTCACTCATAATATGTGTTAAATTCAATAAAAATAAATGGAAGGTATATACAAGTTTTGTATCCGTCCCCAAACTTATCTGTCCAAATACCCGCTAAGATACCTGTGTAAAATCCTATTCCTATCTCGAAGCCTGTCATATTAGTAAGTCCAAATTACATTGTTAGGTAGCTCTTGATCTACATCTACATGGATAAACGTGCTGCCTATACCGATACGAGTAAATCCTGCATCTATACAAGCGTTCAAAATGATATGTCTATCGTAACTATTAGCACAAGCTATATCTACAGCGTTACCCCTTAAATGAGCTGAATTAGGTTTCCCCCCTGCCATTTGGTTTACGTTGCTATCTCTCCAAGAGGAGTTAATATGAAAGGGAATTTCTGCAAGGCATCGAGCAACCTCTAAACCTTCAAGCAATTTGTCGCTCATTAGGTTATAACATTCTACTCCGTTACAGGTGAACTCGCTTGGTTCAAAGTGCTTAATCCTTCTGCTCATTCTCTATCTTCTTGATGTTATATATTGCTGCCGTAATCAATACGATAGCCGTTAGAAGTCCGTTAATATCTGCGAAGCTTATTCCGATAGCTGCTGTATTTACTAAATTTGTTTCAATTAAATCTTTATACATTTACACTTCTTAAATATATTAATAGCTTTTTTATGTTCTTCTTCTTTGGCTTGTACATCATATTCTTAAACCTGTATTGTAAGCATTAGAAATCGGACTCATATCTGCGCCTGAATTACTTGAGTACTCAGGAAACAAGCTTGAGTTCTCACATAGATAATCAACTATCCTTTGACCGTAGAACTCTGCTGTATCACGTTCTTTCTGTATCAACCAGTTGATGTCGCTCTTGTTAGCAGCCGTTCCATTCTCGCTATTCTTTTGTGTAACAGAACCGTTCTTGATCTGGAAGGAAAGGAAAGGCAAAGCTTCAACTAATGCATAATGAATAATACTATCCTGCACGTAGTCATCTATTAACACCTTGTAGTTCCCTGTAATAGTTCCAGCAACAATATCAGCTTCTAACTTTCTGTATAAGTCAGTTCCCAATATTACCTGCATATTCTTGTCTTGTGCTATCTTTAAAAAAGGTAACAAGAATGCAGTATCTACGTTGTAATTGATTGCTGTAGAACTCTTTAATTTATCTTCGTTGCAAAATAGTGCTGCCATTATCTTTTCTTTATAAATCCTTTATTAATCATATCGATAGGCTTCATTGCAACATCTTTGTCGTTGCGTATTCTATAGCCTTCTTTGTCCGATTTGTTTGTGCTTATCGTTGGTGCTAAAGGACTTTTAACATCTACTTTAATAGTACTCTTGAAAGTCTTTCTTTTCCATTTATGATGGCATCCACCTCCGCCTTTATATTTCCAAACGGAATAGAAATCAGCACCATCTTTTCCCCAACCTGCATTTACAGCTTTGTCGCCCATAGCAATTAAATCTTCCTTTCTGTAAAGCTTATCAGCACTTACCATTTTACGGCAGAACTCTCTACTATTAGAACCTGCTTTTAACGGAGCGTAAGAGTATCTAACTTTATACATAAAACCGTTTATAGTCTTATCCTGTTCACTCTTTGCGTTAGGTCTTGCTGTTCCTGTACTAGCAAACTCAAAGGCTTCTAGTTCTTCATGTTCCTCAGCATCTTCTTCAGATATTAATTCCCATTCATCGCTGCTCAACTCCTCACCCATTCCGATAAGCTCAGCAGCTATCTTAAAATCCTCTTTTTCTTCCTCCTTTGAAAAGTTCTCACAGTCTGTTTTCTTATCAAACATCTCAGCTAAGTTAGTTTGTATCTGCGTATCACTAAAAAAACCTCTAGCAATAGCTTCAGGTAACTGTAAGAACTGAATCAAGAATGTGATCGCTTGTGATTGCGTTAATATACCCTCTTGTACTTTTGCAATTATATCAATAGCCGAACTAATCTGAGCACCGTTATATGATGCATCTACTTGCTCTATCTCAGCAGTGTCTGGTGCATCAATAATATCGTCATCTGATTCAATACCTGTTTCTTTTTCTACTTCATCTGTATTCAATCCTTCTGTATCTACAAACTCAATCGGTTGTAAGGTCTTAATATACAAATCAAGTACTATGTTATTTACTAATAGCACAGAATTAACTGCTTCGATAACGATATTTTGAAATGGCTTAATAACGATGTTATCAAACAACTGTGAAGCTGTTTTAATCTCGTCTGCGTTATTACCTAACCCTGCTGAATCCTTAATACCGAAAAGCATTGGACTTGTAACCTTATGACCTATTAGAATCTTTTGTGTAGCTTCTTCAGATAGAAACTTGTACTGCTCTGAAGCCTCTGAAATAGGTATTGTTTCGATTGTAGTAGCAGTAGATTGGTCATCGTTCCATGATGTAAGCCATTTCTTTCCACCTGTACCTATTAATTTGCGTTCTATAGCACTCTCTATCTTTTGTTGCTCATCTTCCGTAGGTAAACCTGCGTTAAAATTAACAAGCATTGTAGGAGCGAAGCCGTTCTGTATATTAGTTTTATGATAGTTAGCAATCTCTTCGTCTATCTCTGACCAAGCTAAAGCACCTACATAATCAACAGGACTGAAGTAAAAGAACCCTGCTGAATACGGAGCAATTACTAGTATTTGAGAGTCTTCACCCTTAGCACCTGTAAAGGTTTCTATTCTACGAGGTTTATACTTCTCTTTTCTGTACTCGCTCCAGTTGTCAGAGTAATACCAAGCCTTGATTTCCCCATCCGTAGCCTTCTCAGGTCGTAGGTTCTGCATCGGTATGTGTTTTGATCGTAGAATTTGCGTCTTTCCCTTGTTCCAAATCACATTAAAAGCACCCATTCCTAACTTTTTCAAGTCACCAGATACCCTTCTTAAATCTTCACCCTTAAATATGGTACGCATTTTAGCGAAGTCTAACGGCTTCTTATTGCTATTCGTAGCAGATAAGCCCTCTCCGTAGATTTGGTCGCTTACACTTGAGATAATAGCATTAGAAACAGCTGAACCATTACACCTATCAATGAGATAAGTGAAATAATCGTTATCTTCACCATATGCAACCCAATCCTTTGCAGGACTTTCCACCGCTTTCGGGGTGTTTATAGATGCGAAATTTATAACTTTGAAACTCATACTTTTAAATATACTGAATTAGTATTATTTGCTTCTGCTTGTTTAACGTAAACCACTTCACTCGTTCCGTTTACCCAAGCTTTTCCTGTTTCTCTTAATCCTAACACGCTTGAATCTGCAATGTCTGTATTGCTTGAGCTAGTTTGTTCATATACATCGTAAGAAAAGAAGCTGTTCTCTTGCATTGTATATTTAGGTTCTGCTCCTGTGTTTACATTGAAAGTTAAAGCCACCGACCTTGCATTCACATCGCCCTTAGTTACCACTTTCGCTTCACTAATTCGTGTCTGTAGATTAGTAAATATAAGTAAATAGTAGTTATCAAATGCATTAGAGGAATTTTCTTCTAATGATAAGTGAACTGTATTACTCTGTGATGTTGCTAACTTTAACATTGTCCTTAACTTTAACTTTGTTTTTCTTGCCTAATTCCTTAGCGTAGGTTTTAGCTACCTTGTAATCATCTCTCTGAGTTTGGAGTTTAATCTCTCCGTTCTCCGTTAGTGTTATAAGATACGTGCTTCTAAGTTTATCTATCTTAATCATATCGTTTCAAACCAATCGTCCGTTAATTCTATCAAGTCCATCTCATCACTATAATTCTCGTGCTTAATTATAGCAAATCTATTACCATCTTTATGCGTTACAACGTCAGACCATCTAGTTGTAGAGCCACTATAACCCTCGCTTAAAGTTACCTTCTTATTGTAATTCTCGCACTTTAATTTAGTCCCTGTGTAGTACATAGTTAGTATGCGTTATAGAATGAATTAATAGCCGTTTCTTTTGCTGCTTGGTCTGTTTGATTTTCAAAGATAACAAGCTCTTGCATGTTAGTCATTTCAAAATTAACAGGCGATGTATATCTATAACCTAAACTTAAAGCATCAGTTGGGTCAGCTCCAAAACTATACACAGCATTTGCTGAAATGATTGATTGACTAGCTAAGTCTGTATAAACATCAATTCTATTCGTATATACCCAAGCACTCCCATTAAGTTTCTGAGCTGTAACTGCAACATTTAGATTCACTGTAGTGGAAGTTGAGCTACTGTTCAATAGGTAATTCATATTATTACCATCAGAGTAAGAGCCTAATATACATTGATTTGCACTTGAATTTCTTTTAGTGACAATAAACAAGCCTTTTGCCGAAACTCCAGAATCTGCTATATAATCAGATGTCATTCCACTAGTAGAGCCATCAGACGTTAATATAGGTTTTCCGTTTTCCAATAATATCAAACCACTAGTCACAATCTTTGGCTGCCTTGATGCCGAGGTATTAAACATCGGTTTAGCATTTCCACTTTGGTCATACCAAATCGAAACAAACCCATCAGTTCCTGAACAGAACGTGGCTAAACTTGCAGTGTCTAACACGTTATTTACAAATCCAATATCTAACTCAGTGCTATCAGATGCTCGTCTAACTTTAACGCAATTACCACTATAAGCAGTTCTAAGTCGTCTAAGCGAATAACCTACTGATGCACCTGAGTAAGTGTCTAGTAAGCCTGTAAAGGATGGAGCTGCAGAACCTCTTCGAGCTAAAGCACCAATTGTATTTTGTATGATATTAATCATACCTTAAAATATAGCTACTATGTCCGATGCAGTTGTAAGCGTTGCTTTTACTCTTGTTACCTGTATTGGTAAGAAAGTACCGTCAGCAATATTCTTTAGCAATAGAGTAGAACCACCTAAAGTGATTACATCAATATTACCACCTGTTCCTACAAACAATGCAGCAGGTGTATTGGCTGTTGATCCAGTTATATCTACTGCATCGCTAGGAGTAACTACTACTCCTGTTGTTCCTTGTCTTACTATTAAATTCGTTGGCATAATGTGTGTCTTTTATAATAATCTAAAAATAAGCGTTTTGTTTTTCTTTTAACTAAAAAAAGCCCTCCGATTAGGGAAGGCTTTGATATTAAATTATAATTTCTTTTTACGAAGTAACTATTGTTGGTCTGTTTCCTGAAGTTGTAAGACCTCCGAAGATTGTATCTGCTACGACTGCACTTGGTACAACTGATAAAGCAGCTCTTTGCTCTCTACCTACCAATGCAATGTTATAACCACTCATATCTCCAAACGCTTTACCACGTCCAATGTTACCACCTGTAACAGTCATTCCATTATAAGCACCTGCAAGATACAAATCACCGAAGCCTGTAGCTTCATTGATGTTGTTATCTTCTACAAAAATCTGAAATCTACCTTGTGCAAGTAATTTCAAGTTCTTTAATGCATCTTTTGATAAATTAGGCAAAGCTAAATTAATAGTTTGCTCATAAAATACCGTTCCGTTTTCTTCTGAAACTGTAATCGCTTCGTCAAAGTCTGAAGATTGAGGGTTTAATTCGTACTTGTAAGATGCACTAGCAGCTCCTAAGTCATCTAATTCCCCATCTACATCAATCGTATAAGCACCCATTACATTGTTGTTCACAAAGTAAATGTTTCTTATACCACCGATACTCTCTCGACATTCCAAAGCTCTACCGTTTGCTACTAAACAAGCCATATTTCTTTTTTATTTAAATAAGAGGGAGCGTTTAAACCCCCTCTATAAGTTAATGTTATGCGTTGTAATAAACGATGTCCGAACCAGTTGCAAAACCTACACCTGCGTTCCACTTCATCACTAAACGTACGTTATCTGAACCATCATTTTCAGTCATATCAATTACTTTTACCTCTGCCATATCCGAAGCTAAGTCGGTTGCGAAGAATAAGTTAGTTGAACGTGCTGCAATCATTTTGTTAGCTGACATACCTGGTGCTAAAATCAATTTAGTACCTTCAAAGTTAGCTTCTGAAACTCCAACGTGAAATTGGTCTTGGTAACCTAAAGCAGCTTGTGCTGAAATATAGAATTTCATTGCAGCAGTACCGATGTAGATACCTAAATCTTCTTGACCGTAGTTAGCGTCCTTGATAGCATCACGAACTTTTCCTAATTCAGCAACGATGTTTGCTGCTGATAAAGTTGTTGCAGTAACATCTACAACTGTTGCATCTGCTAAACATAAAGCTTGGAATCCATCGAATTGCCCAGTTGTTCCAGTAGCACCTTGCCAAATTGATTTCTCAACTTGTTGACCTACTAAAGCACCTGCATGACCGATGATATACTCTTGGAAGTTAGCTGGTAAAGTACCATCTAAACCTGCTCTCATTTGAGAACCTGCATAAGTTGAAAGCCAATCTTTCTTACACATCTCTTTGTTAAGTCCAAAGTTATCTGGAGTTAATGCTTTTTCAACGTAAGTAATATCACCTGCATCTGTAAAGTCGCAAGTTGCATCCACTACAGAAGAAGCCGATAAGTCAAAAGACTTTAGGTTTACTTTGTAAGTTACGTTAGGTAAAACTGTAATGTTTCCCTTTGCTAATGTTTCACCACTTAATAGTGATGCTGAAATGAAACCTGCAGCCTCTTCACCTGCATATAGTTTCGTTAACGAATCTGCCATAATCTTTTATTTATTTTTGTTAATTAAATACTGTACTCTACCTTGAGCTGATAATTTACCAAACTCTACTGATGTTAAACTTACCGTTGAACTAAAGTTACCTTCTGGATTTGGTTTAACTTCTTCACCTACTGCTTCGAACTCTTCAACCTTAACAGCGTTTTCTTTTGCTTCTACTTTTAAAGATGCAAATTCCTCTTTGATAGAGTTAAACTCCTGTACTAAGTTTTCAAGAACTCCGATAGCTTCGATAAGTGCTGACTTAGAATTGTCTTCTGTAGCCATTTCCTCTTCAACTACTTCTTCTTCAACTTTCTCTTCTGCTGCTTTGATTTCGGCAATGATACCTTCCTCAACTACAACTAAAAGAGATCCGTCAGCTAAAGCATATTCACCAATTGGCAAAGGTTGCTTTTCTTCTTCGACCATAATGAATACAGCAGAACCAACTTCAAGAGAATCAGCACTAACGATAGTACCATCTTCCAAAGCTAACTCTTCGAACTTCATTTGCTCTTTTGCCTCTTCTAATTCTACTGGAGTTACTTCCTCCACCATACCTAGTAAGACCTTAATCTTCTTCAATGTTTCCATGTTCTTTATTTTATAATACAATTAAAACTAGTTTGTTGCGTTTTCATCTTCCATAATGATTTGACGGATAGCTGCTAAAGTAGAATCTTCACTCATCTCTTGCTTCTTTTCGTTGAAGTATCCCTCCACAGAAAAACCTTTAACTACACCCTCTTTGATATAGTTCTGCCATATGTCCTCGTTGTCTATCTTCATAGTCGCAACCCACGTGCCTACTGGATAACTTAACCCAAACGCTTGTGTCTTATCGTGCTTGGTATCAGCTACTAACCACGTTTCTATTGTAGTGATTCCATTCACCGTTCTTGCATGGTCAATCGTTGCGTTTTGATGCTTAGAATTAAGCATATATAATTGGCTTACTCTTTTCACTGTTTCCTTAGAAAAGAAGCATTTATACTTTTCTCCGTTCTCATCTACTCGAATAATCTCTAAATCAGGAATCATAACTGCACCCATTACAATACGCTCATCCGTATCTACGGTCGCAAAGGTTTGCTTCTCTTCTGAAAAGTATCTGAAGTTTTCTTCTATCGCAGGTTTATCTACTAGACTAATTGCGAATACTCCGAAATCATCTTCTTCCTCGTTTATTACAAATTCTACTACTCTCATTTTATAGGGTTCTTTGGTTATTAATATATGCTTGAGCCTCTTGGCTGTCTGTTACTTCTTGTGATATTACGTATGCTTGTACTGGTTGCTGTCCTTGTCCGTTAATGGTATCTATTACATCGCCTAAACCTGTTTGAGCAGGAACTGAAGCTGCAATACTACCGCCAACTGATCCGATACTAGGAGCTGAACCTACAGAACCACCAGACACATCAGTTGATAATATCTTTTTAACATTTGAAAGACCTACTAATCCCGTTGCTACTGCTTGAGCTATTGCATAACCAGGAACTGGAACACCTGCAAAGGCTTTCAGTTGTCCTGCGATTGCTGCATAAGTATCAATAGTAGCACCTGCAACAGCGAAGGCTTTATTATCTCCTGCTAGTTTACCCATTGCACCGATTACTGCACTAGCTGCCGCTATCTTAGCATCACGCTCACCTGCTGCAATAAGTCCTTTCTTACGAGCAAACTCTTCTTCTATCGCTGTAGTGTCTTCACCTGATTTTCTAGCTAGTTCTAACTTAGTCTTATACCATATATCTAACTCTATTAATTCAAGCTCTCTGTTTGTCGCTCCAACTAAAGCAAGTTCATTAGTCAAGTCAAGCTCCTCTCTTAGTAAAGCGTTTTGATTTGTTTTCTGCTCTGATTCTTGACCTGTTATCCTCTCGTTAATATCTATTAATTCAGTCTTAGCTAATTTTAAAGCTACTTGTAAATCAATATTATCAGCGTTTAAATCTGCTTCTAGTTGTGCTAAATCAACTTTCTTCTGTGCTAAAGCTGTTTCATCTGCTAACTGCTTTTTCAAGATAACACCAAGCTCTTCGTTTGCTGCCTTCCTATTTGCTATTGTCGCACTCTCATCATCTCGAATTTGTCGTTGTAGTTCTGCTTGTGTTTGATATGTAAGCATTAAAGCATTTTGATCAGCTTCTAATAGTTTAACCTCATTTCTTAATTTGGTTAATTCGCCACCAGTTTCAAATGCTTTTTTAATGTCTATCTTCTCTAAACCTTCCTGTCCTTCCTTTACTATAATATCTACAGCAGCAACTACTTCTGTGATTGCTTCAACTATATTTTCACCTATATTTTTTACAGCCTCTAAGCCATCATCTTTAACGTCTATTAGACTTTGTTTAGTTTCTGCTAATGAAGCGTTAAGTGAAGCTATTTTATCCTCATCTCCACCACCTAAGAACGAATCTTCCCAAGCAATCATCAACGCAAGTATTCCTGCCTTGATTCCGTAGAAAGCTAACTTCATCGGTGTAAGTGATAAGGTCATTACTCCTTTAAGAACCTTACCTAACCCCTCGAATCCTTCGCTTGATTTAGTTACGCTATCATATACGTCAGATATTACAGTTGAAACTTGATTAAATACCACGCTCAACGTATTAGTCGCAGTAGATATTAAGTCCATAACCGTCTGATTCTGCTCTAGTACTTCTTTTAGCTTACTTAATAAACCCAAAACCAATCCAATACCTGCAGCCTTCATAGCTAAACCAACACCTTTGAAGCCTTTAGCTAATCCTTTTAACGCTTTAGCAGATCGCTTGTTAGCTTTAGCTGCTGCTGCTGCAGCTTTAGCTGCCTCCTCCTGTGCTTTGGTGGCTTCGTCCTGTTTATCCTTTACGTCATTAAGAACCTTCTTAACCTCTTCGAGTTCCTTAACAGCCTTTTCCACATTAGCTACTAAGTCCAATCTTACTTCTTCCATAACTTCTTAAATAGTTTCAATGCTTGTTTAATACTCTTCGGATATTCATTCAATCCAAACGCTATCTCATTCTCTTTGCTAGGTTTTATTTTGCCTTGACAAATACCTTTTATAACTTCGTTTATCATTTGCTCCAATAACATACATGATTAATATATATAAGACCTTGCGACTCACAGCACTTAGCAGTAACAGATACGGTAGAACCTCCTGAATCTTTCCATGTAGTTGATCCGTCATAATTATAAGAGTAAGGAGTTAATACACAGACGCTATCGTCAGGAGTTTCAATTGTCTTTATAAGCTCCACTTTAGTCGAACTACCTACACCCATCGCATAACTATCTATCTTATTAATTAACCAATAAGAATCCTTTACAAATACCTTATCATTATATTTAAAGTCTGCTATGTCTTGACTATCTAAATAGAAGTAAGCACTCATAACCCTAGCGTCTTTGTTGTATATATTATTCAAAGACTTACTCCAGTAGTTTGTATAGACATCGTTCGTAGTTTGTGTTTCTACAATGTCAGATTGAGATTTAACCGATCCACTCTTGAATCTTATATCTGTATCAGTTGAAACAACAGAACTCCCAGCCATAGAATAATGATGGCAGAAAGGATAACCTTCAACCGTTGTGTAAGTGTCTGCAGGTTCATTCATCAACTTGAAATAAGATGAAGGAGGGAGGTTCTTTAGTCCTGAATAATAGAATAGCTTTGGCTTAGTTGTTACAGCTTCAAGAACTCCGTCTTTATCTTTGTAATGCTTAGTGATAAACATCTTACTATTTGGAACTTTATCAGGAACAAAGCTTGAGAATATCGTTGGTACTTCCAAAGAACCAGTTCCGAAATCTCCGTAAAAAGGAAAGTTGTGAGAGTTGTAAATCGACCCCTTAACATCTAGCCAGTCCTCGTTATTTATATCCTTATCTTCTTTGTCTGTTAAGTTAATCTCTGCCTTTCTGTACTTACTTGTCGGCTCTATTAATATACTCTTAGAAACATCTAATTTATCAGTCCAATCTTTAGAAGTTCCCGCATCTCTGTAGTCTTGTATTGGCTCAATATTCAGTTGGTTAGTGATAGTCTTATCACTTTCAGCAATTAGATTATACCTTGAGAATATAGATTTAATGAAATCAACTTGTTTGTCTTTAGATAGTAAGTTATTTCCTGCTCCTAAATCTACCGTACCACCTTCAACTGCCTCAGGTACAGATACAAGTTGAAAGAATGAATCGAACAAAACGCTGTTTACTGTAGCTGATGTATGTATAGTAATATCAACTCCAGAACCTACATCTGAACCAATCGTTACTAAATCATTTTGAGCAAATGTAACACTGCTAAATGTAACCGTAAACACGTCTGTACCTAAAGTCGCAGGTATTAATACGCTACCAACTCCAGATACTTCAGAACCATTCTTTATTAGTTTAAAATAACTAGAAGGAGTGGTTATGAAATCGGTAACTTCAGCAACCAGTTGAACCTTTAATACGTAGTTTCCTGCTTCAGGAACTACATAAGCTTTACTCGTTGTATTAAAATTCCCATTAGTGTCATAATAACCACTCGCTGTAGTTTCGTCATTAAAACTTACTGCGTCTGTTGTAGAAGAACCAAAGTCTTGGTCGGTAGTCATTCCAACTTTAAACCCATCTGTATTACTAGTAACAGCTCCTTCCACTTCACCGCCCAAAGTCATATACTGACTTGTAAAGAATGTAGAGTTTAAGAATGTAGAGTTTATAGTATAGCCTGAATTACCTACTATCTCGTCTAATAATGTTTTGATTCTGATAGATGGCTTTAGATTACGTGGCTTGATTGCTCCTGCTTCAGTATTCAGCGTGTTGCCGTTGTACCCTTGACCGTAATCAATGATAGGGTATAGTATCTCATTACCGTTAGGCTGTGAACCTACGTAAGGAGTTAGCCCTAACCAACTTGCAGCTATATTACTAGCAGACAATAGGTGATTGTACTTAGATAAATCTAAATCATTCAGCTTTGATTCTCCTAATTCAGTAGCTAAGTTGGCTATATCACCATAACAGATAACGGTATAGTTCTCTTTTAGGTTGTCAACTCTTAATAATTGTAAATATCCCTCAAATTGTAGGTTTGAATCTACGTAAATAGAACACGAAGCCTTAACATCTGCCCTAAACGCACCATCGACATTCACTTCGTAATAGTGAGCAAAGAAATCATTGTTAGTTTTACTATACGGTAGCGTAATGTTATGGGTATAATTACTCTTTTGAGAGGTTATATCTTGTATCTCCTTACTCGAGTAGGTAGCTTTGATGCTTATAGCTCCCAAATCTAAGTAAGTGGCATCACCACCATCTTGTGAATATGCTATTATCTGTACCATTAAACCCTAGATTTTAATGCGTGTGAATATTCATAGTTGAAAGTGTACTGAACTAGCTTGTCGTTTAGATTAGTCTTAATATCTAAAGCGTTGTTCTTAATATTTACAGGATAAGACTTACCTCCTTCGATAATTTGTACTTCGTTGCTCATAAGTAAGCCTTTGAAATGCTCGTTCCATTCCTCGCCGATGTATCTAGTATTGATGGTGGTTAGTTTATTACCTTCTACCTTGTCAATCCTTCCACGCTCAAACGTATCTATTGTGAACGCTGTAGCATTCCATGAACCTGCCACATTCTCTCTCTGTGTTGAACGCTTAAAGTTCTCTTTATCAGATGAAGCCCCATCGAAATAGTAGTAATCCCAAACACCATACTTATTCTTCCAAGCTAAATTCTTACCTGCGTATTTTGATGAGTTGCAATTTGCATCGCTTACCATTTCAAATAAGTATGTTTTAGATAAATGTGCGTATTCATACGCTCGACTTATTCCAGTACCCACAGTTGATCCTGTTGCGTAGAATAGAGTCCCTGCATTATTATCAGCAGCACCTATCGTTGTATAATCAGTTGTTCCTACCGTTATTATCTGAATGTATTCGCCTTGTTTTATTTCTGCTGAAGTGATGTAAGTAGTACTAGCCGTATGATTTGTACTTATATATTGAATAGTATAATACTTAATGCTTGCCGTAGGTTGATACCCTCCGTACAAGTCGTATTTCATATTCATAACGTTAGCACCACCACAGGCTAAGTATATTAAATATTCATCTTCTGTATTAGATGATGATGGTGTTTCCGAACCAGCTGCACTATTATTCTGTACCGATATAATACCTACATGGTTATCGTTTGCTCCATAAGTATAAGGTCTATCTTCATAAAACTTATACAAGAATCTCCCATTCTCAGTATTGAAGTAGGTAGAATCTTCATTGAACAACGCCATAGTCTGGTAGTCATTCGCACTCGTTAATTGTGCTATCTTACCCTCTAAATCGTTTTGATTTGTGGTATCCGTTGGTCTATCAGTAATGAATTGTGAAGGTGTTGCTTGTGCATCAAAATCAAACTCAGTCAAGTCAAACGTCTTTTGATCCTCCCAGCTATCTGCAAAGTTAATTAATGCTTTAGTAATATCAGAAGCACCTGAAGCGTTTACCGTAATAGCTCCTCCTGATGTACTTGAATACTCTTCATAGAACTCAAACAGAACCGTTCTAAGGTCGCCACTATTTTTAGAAGCAATATAGTCATTGAATGTAGAACCGCTTGGGTTAGGTATGTTTTGTGGCATCAAGTGAATAGAATCGTATTGAGTACCTGTAATTGTATTCTTATGCTTCTGAGATATATCAATGTAGTTCTTCACTATCTTTTCAAAAGACATATGAGCTGAACCGTTGATGTTCTTAGGTTGTTTAATACGAGCTACTACAACACCGCCGATAGTTATATCAACCACAAATTTGAAGTTGAATGTACTTGCAGTATTACTCGTTAATGTTAGCGTCCAATAGTTAGGACTTGTTACCGTTGTTGCCATTACTTTTTATTTACTTCGTCTATTGTTTGAGATAGAAAAGATTCTACATCTAATCCAAAAGCTTTTACTAATACTCGAGGAAGCTTCTTATACTTCATTGCAAACGCGTCAGTAAAGAAGTTAGTTCCTTCATATCCAAATCTATTTATCTTTCGAGTTACTACATATGCAATACCTCGTTGTTGTTTTTCTTTATTCTTCCAAGCCTGAAACTGACCTTTTGAGTTTCTAGGCCTTAACCCTTTCCTCTTTACCCATTCTAATATCTTAGGGTATAATTCAGAACCACTTCCTGAACTACTTGGCTTTCTACCTTTATCAATCGCAAGACCGTAATCTTCCATCTTGAATTTTAAACTGATGCTATTCGCTGCTACTTGAAGGTCTGAGTCCATTGACTTATACAGACGACCAGTATCGTAACCACGCTTTCTAGATTGTAATAAACTTGCAGCACGAATAACGACATCAAGACCAAACTTTCGCAAGGCTTTATTTGTTTTATCATAATCAAATGCAGCCATTAAATTGGACTGTTACAAGCGTTATTGTGTGATGGTACTGTAATTGAGATAGTTGCCTTCCAACCTGCTAATAGATTCTCAAACCTGTCTGTAAATGGTTCACAGGTTATACTATCACTTACCACGAAATCTCTAGAAGTCATCGGTGAAGTTGATTTTGCTATACCGTTTTTAAACTCTCTATAAATGTCTGATACTATCAAGAAGGTGTCATTCAATACATCGGGTTCATTAGAGCCATCTGCTGCCACTAAATCCATAACAAGCAAGTCAAACGTGAATACGAAATCTCTATTGTTTATCGTTGCAGGTTGCTCTATTAAATGAGCCTTTGCAAAGTTCATCTCATTACTTAAATCTACTTCGAATATATCACCAAAGGAAAAAGAGTTCAGCTGTTTATGTGCTTCACAAATATCCTTAAATTGGTTTACTACTGCTTTGAATGTTTTCATTTCTTTATTCTGTCTTGATCTCGTTTGTAACTCATGAAGGTAAACGCTTGTTCTATGCTTATCTTTGTAGCTTCATCTAACTTTAATAAATCTTCACTACATAAACTCATTAGTATTGAATACCAACCCCACTTCTTACCGAAGCTTTGCTGCTTTTGGTCGCCTGTTCCTCCTGTAAAGAGGTTAGCGAATCTCTCAAGTAGTCGTTTCCGATAGTCCAAAAAAAAACTAATGCAGAATTAACCACATTTGCCTTCATATTCTTCCTGAATAACCTAGCTCTTTCATCTACATCACCGTCATAAGCCTCAATACTATACTTACCAGCAGCTTCTTTCTCTACAGGTCTGTATAATATAGCCATAATAAGGTGCAAATTGTCGTTAAAGTCTTGGCATAGGGTGTCTAAATCAGCAAATTCACCCGTACTTATCTCCGAAAGGTTAGGATGAAATCCATATTGCACCCCATTGATAGAAATAAGTTGGTGAAGTTTATCGCTTGACTTGGATAAGCCTAGCAGTTTACCATACACATCATTCAAGTCGTTTAACTTAATCTGATCTATAATACTCCTGTCTGCATTGGTTAGCAGTTCAATCGTTTGCTTCTGTAGTTCGAGTTCATTCAGTTCACTAGCTTCTAATTTAGTAAGAGATTGTAGCTGCCCTAATGTAATCTCACTCAAGTCTGTTGGAATGTTTAACTTCATCTATTTAATAATCTTAAAATGTTTGTTTTGTATAACTAACGAACTGCGTACCTTCCAACTTTAGGCTTAACCTCATAAAACATTCTCATCGCTAAAGCATCGGAGTAATCAGGAGAACGACCTATCACAGACTTAACCACGTCCTTAGGAACTATCTTCAGCTTTCCGTCCTTATCTATATCCTTAGTTCTAACCTGCTCTAGTTCTTCGGTTATGTGTTTGCGTGTATCTACATCACGAATGGTTATACCTATCTGCCCTTTATTAATTAAGTCTGCAAGTTTATAATAGCATTGAGTTTTAAGGTTCTGAAAGTTCTCCTTCTTAATTGGTGATGCGTTGTTAATGAACCCCTTGCATCTGAGTACATCTTGAAGACCACCACCAACACCATCACTATCGACGATAATATTAGACAGCTTAACTTGGTGATTCTTCTGTAGTTCTCTAATGTATTCAGCTAACTCTGTAATCGTATTCTTATCAAACGTCTTAATCATTACTACCTGAAGCCCTTCGAATAACATCACGACAGATTTATCCTCTCCCATACGAGCAACATCACAACTGATATACTTCTCGCCTTCTGCTCCTTTGTTATCGAATAGGTTTAATATACTGTCATAGTTAATAAGCGAATCAGAAGAAGCATCGTATTCCCAATTCCCAAATAGAAGACGTTGCTTAGAAACTTCATCAAGCTTCGATAGCTGCTTCTCATAATGCTTTGATATAAATTTATTGTCTGTTACTAATGAAGGGATAAACCTACGATAGTCTTTTAATGTACCTAATTGAGCAGGTTTGTAGTACTCTGTATAAACCCAATTCTTAGCAGGGTTGCAAGTCATTAGAAGCTTTGGAATGATTCCGTAATCATCTAGCTTATATCTGATTCTAGACTGCACTACATTTACCGCCTTGTATGTTACTTGATTAACCTCATCAATGAATGCTCCTGTAATCTCTAATGAACCAAGACTATCGAAGTTTCTATCTGATGGGTATAAGAATAAATCTTTAAGTATTATCTCTGAACCGTTCTTAAATGTAACGATGTTAGATGAACCGTTGAAAGTATAATGTTCTCCACTCTTTAAACCCCAAGCACCACACACCTCAAAGAATGTATTTAATGTGGTTTTCTTTAATGCATCTAACTTAGACCTTCCCATTAAGTATCGTGTCTTAGGATACCTTAAACACATAGTCACAAGCCAAGCAGAACCAACCCAAGACTTACCACCTCCAGCAGCTCCACCAAATAGAACTTCATTAGTGGAATCATCGAAGAGGTATCTTAAACAATCCTTCTGCTTACTCGTGAATTCAGGACTTATCTCCAAGGTCTATATGTATTTTAATCGTTTCGTCGTTACTGGTAATATCTAACTTATCACCGTACCCTCTAATCTTTCCTTTATTCTTAAGCAGGAATTGAGTGCTTGAATGATTACCCTCTTTTATCTGCTTCATTAAGCTGCTCTCTGCAAAGTCTAATACTAAGTTGTCCATTGCTTTAACCTTAGCAGCAAAGGTTTCATCGTCCCTCAACCACTTGTAATACTGCGACCTACCTACTTCAGCTATCTTCAAAGCACCTGTAACAATACCTAGCGTTTTCTCTAATGCTTTAAGCATCTGCACTTTAGCTAATTTAGTGCGATTCTGTTCTTCAGTTCCCATACTTTTCCATATAATTAATATGTATTTCGATTAACATATCCTTGAATTGTTTCTTATCTCCGTACTTGATGTGGCAAGGTCTGCACACTGCTTGTAGGTTACCGATGTAATCCTTTAACTTACTCCCTCCCATGCCACGAGCCTCGATGTGGTGAATGTCTTGAGCAGGTGAATGACATACCTCGCAAGGGATATAGTCCAACTCATCAAAGTTAAAGAACTCTAGGTAGGTTTTGGTATGCTTTCTCATGGATTCTGTCTGATATACTTCTCCACCAATATCGAGGTGAATACTACTGTAAAAAATATTATTATCGGTATTGTCATAGTTATAGTTTTTCTCCACAGCACTCACAAACATCTTTAGTTTCTTCTGCTAAAGTATTGTCTTCGTACTTGTCGAGGTTAATGTTTAAATCGTTTACTGTAAACCCTACTTCAAATAATAGTTCTTCATCGAAATAGTTCAAGAGTAAATCATCGTCAAATTTACCTCCGTTTTTATTCAAGCGTAAATTAAGCTCCATCTCATCTGCTAAAGATAAGTCCAGTACTACGCATAATATTGTATCGTTTCCTAATTCAAGCCAAGCACGTGAGCGTTGATGTCCTCCTATGATAATGTTCTCTCTATCCTTAGAAGAGTTTATAATGATTGGATCAATTAAACTATACTTCTTTAAACTTGCTTTTAAATCCTTAAATTGCTTCTTGTTAATCGTTCGTGGATTATACTCTGCAAACTTTAACTCGCTTATTCTTCTATTTTCTATCTTCATAACTACTCAATACTTCCTTTAATTCTTTTATTGTCTGTGCTACACAAGTACCACATTTAGAAACCTTCTTATTCATTCCAAAGATTTCATTGTATAGATTTGTAACCCCTATGTTGTCGGTATGGTTTATCTTATCTGAACCGATTTGATTTAGCAATCGTTTCAATATACTAAGTTGGTCTTTGGTTAGGTCGTTCTCCCTTTCCCAATTACCTACAGGACATCTAGTGAATGCTATCTGTGCTTT
>Ga0307985_10000497_pt1 | contig 23629 bp, 18 predicted proteins | sample EllFjometageno80_FD_203155 | JGI IMG/M metagenome (GOLD analysis project Ga0307985, IMG submission 203155) | Marine microbial communities from Ellis Fjord, Antarctic Ocean - #80 | ecosystem: Environmental > Aquatic > Marine > Unclassified | place: Southern Ocean | collected 2014-10-09 | reverse complement strand
GACAGTGTTGGAAGCTGACTCACCGGTTAGTGAATCAGCTAATTGTGCAGCCTCGAAGTCTGCCTGCTCGGCACGAGCTAGGCGCTCTTCTATCTCGAGTTGCGCAACAATCTCTGTAACAATGTTGCCGCCTAGGAATTTCTCGAAATCCAACTTCGCGAAGCGCATGTCCTGACGCGCGTCATTTAAGTCCGTCATATTTTGATTCAATTGAATTTCATATTCTGCTTTGCGTTCTATATAACTAGCTTCCGCAGTCTCTACGGCGATTTCCTGATTGAGTTGCTCGTCGATTAATTGCGATGTATCAAGTTCAACCAATATCTTACCGGCGGTTACATCCGCGGGAGTAACACGATAGCCTTCCTCAACAATGCTAAGGATCTTTACTCCTTCGCGGCCCTTAACGCGAGACCGAATCTCTTGCGACTGCAATGCCTCTAAAGACCCACCTTCCAATACGGTTATATCTAGATTCCCGCGCCTAGCTTCGAAAGTAATACTGCCGGTAATAGTGTCACTCGAGTTATCACCGAAAGAAAACAGCAAGCCTGCCAAGACCACCACGCAGGCAGCGATAGCATATTGCGTAGGTTTTTTAGCCGCCAAGAATCGAGCCTTCTGCTCAATAACTTGCACTTTCACGGGCTCGGGAATTTTTCCCCAAAGTTGGCTAACAAAAGCATTCTGTGTTGCACTCCCCTTATCTTGACTCATTAACGCCTTCCTCCCACTGCCCGCTATCGTCGACATACAACAAACCCAAGTCTCGCCAAAATTCCAACTTCGATATATTGTGATCTACGATCGAGCTAATTAAATCCGTTTGTGCCGCTGTTAGATCGTTCTGCGAATCTACCGTATCCTGAATATCTCCTAGCCCTAACTCGGCACGCAGCTCGGCTTCTTCGACTCGGCGTTCGTTGATCTGAACGCTGGTTAGATTGATTTCATAATTTTTTCTAGCTTGGTTCATGCGCCGCCAAAGGTCGACTACATCTAATTTAATATTATCCATGTCTAACAAATAGTTTCGCGTGGCAACTTCGTAGTCGATCAGTGCTCGACGATAACTATTTCTATCTAATTTAGTATCTAGTGGCAATTCAAAATCGAGCCCAGCCGAATACAGGGCATTCTCAAAATCTAGCTCACCCAGATCACCGTCGTTAGCATCTGGCACTCTAGCGACAAGGCTCAGGTCCAGCCCAGGCTTCAGCGCATTCGCCGCAATCTCTATTTTCCGGGCACGATCCTGAACGCGGTCGAGACCATTATACAAGTCCAGGCGGGTCTGCACGGCGAGATTCATGGCCTGTTCGAGGTTAAGATCCGGACTATCCATCCCCGTTTCTGAAATCAAAACCATCTCATTGTCGTCAAGGGCTATATTTTCCTCCGCCTTCAGCCCTAGCAGTATCTTGAAATCATCCAGACTCCGCTTGTATCGCGTGATGGAAGAAGTCCAACGCAGATCTTGTTGCAAAGAAGACTGCTCTAGTCTGCCCACCTGCAATAAGGTGCGCAGCCCCTCTTCCTGAAACGCCCGCTCGCGTTCTAGCGATAAGTTGTTTGCCAGAAGGCCTGCGTAGTTATTTCTAGTAGTCTCTCTGTTCAGTAAGACTGAGTAGTAAGAAGAGGCAACTCGTACCGCAAAGGTCTTTCGAAAGCGTGTGAAATCTCGCAAACGATAGAGCAGATCACGCTCCGCCTGCAGCAGCGCCTCGGTTTCGATATCGCTGCCAAAGTCTCGCAGCAACGGCTGTGTGAACGAACCGATCAGTGCGCCGGCACCAAACTCGCTAATATCGCCAGTCAGGAATCGGGTGAAATTATTAGTGAGGTTTATGGCAATTGCCCCACCACCTTTGAGCAGATAGCGCGCGCCTAAGCTGGTACTTGCGTCCACTCTCTCACTAGCGCTGAGCACGCTCATGCCGGTCAAAGCCTGCATGTCGGTAACGAATTGATCTTCGGCATCCCATTGGTAGTCCGTACCACCCACTGCAGAAAAAGTCGGGGTATAGCGATAGCGATCGAAGGTTAGCGCGAGCGCCTCGAGATAGAGTGCCTCTTTCTGTGTTTGATATGCCTGACTATGCTGAAAAGCTAAATCCAGAGCGACATTCAGGCTGAGAATATTCGCGTCGAGTTCGCTGTCTGCCTCGTTGTCTAGAAATTCGTAGCTATCCACATTTACGGGGAGGCTACTCAAATCAATGTCTTTCTCTTCATTAATCCCTATTCTCTGCGTCATCCCAGGAACGAGATTGGTCTTGTTTGCTATGGCTTCATAGGTTTCCTTATCCGCATCTTGACGGTAGGAATTAGCCGTACAACTCACCAACGCGCCTCCCGCCAGAAGCCCGATTGATATTTTAGTTATGATTTTCATAGACTTAGCCAGCATGGCACGGTATTTCCAATGAATATCGAAGTAAGCAGAGAATTATACGCCCTATTCAGCAGAATCCGTCTAATTTAGCGACCGGTTGAGGCCTGAGCGAGCGGGATAACAATCTGATTTACATTCATTTTCCGGAAAAGCAGAGGTTCACCCGCGATCGGCTCACTGCTTGCTTGCATCACTTGCTATTATCTGGACACTATCTGGATTCTGATACGCTTCATAATCACTAAAAGGGCAATGTATTCTGAACACATCCTTGGCGAACAAAATGAGAGATGAAAATGAGGCTAAGTGAAACGTAAACCCCTAATGGGATTCGGCGTCTTACTAGCATGCGTTGCCTGGCTGGCGGTTCACAATGAACGCTCCCGGCATCCCGATCTCGCACTGAGTTCTCGAAGCCAGCCGCAAGAACTCTCCCAGAGCAATACACAGCAGCGCCTGCAGTTTGAGAGCGAGATAAGCGATTTGAACGAGCAGCTCTCCAACGCGACTGATCAATTGAGTAATCTATCAAGCACACTGCAAAAAACGCGTCTGCAAGTAAACCCGAATCATGACGGCCTCGCGCAACAAGCACGCAATGAAGCCGCGCAGCAGACTAGGCAAAGACAAACCGGCACCAATGAAACAGCATTCGCCGCATTCACCGACCCAGAAAACGCACGTGCGCGCGCCAATGAAAGCATGCCTAAGTTGTACGACAGTTATTTGAATGCACTTGGTATTCCAGGGACCGAGAGACAACGAATTATGGAGACACTGGTGGACTTTGGCGCCCAGCGCTACCAAATGTTAGACGCGTTATTAGCCGGGTCAATGACCCCAGATCAGGCCGTCGTGCTGTTTGGCGCTAATGCACTATCTGAAAACCTACAGAATTCACTAACGGCAACTCAGCAAACCGATCTGCGTCAATACGATCAGCTGCTCAAATTTGATACCCTGCGCGAAGTCTATCAACAGTCCTTGCGAAGCACCGGAACAGCTCTGGCGGGTGCTACTCAGGAACAGGTTACTCAGGCATTGATCAATGAAGTCGTCTCTGCGGAGAATAATTGGGGCGCATTGGTTGCCGAAGATGGCAGCATGCGCAGTGCTTATAGTGACATGCTAGCCGCTTTTGACCGTGCCCGAGACGTTCTAGAGCCGGACCTCAATACACAGCAACTGGAGCATCTCGACAGGTTTATTGAGATTCAATCTAGCGGCATAGATGTGATACTGGAGGCTTCATCGGACGGTAGCGGTAGAGTATCCATCACCCAAGCTCGCGTAGGGGTGGAGAATCTACCTCACTAAAGCTTCAAGACAACTCTGCTGACTTACATTTTTTAGCAGAATGCCATACATTAGGGGGCTTGCGGCCGCACACGTGTGGTCCTCAATAATCTCATCACGGAGTCTAGATATGTCTGAATTACGAACAGCTAGGGATTGGAAGCGAAGCAGCCTACTCGCTATTTCCCTTCTGACGTTGGTTGCCTGCAGCGATAATGGAAGCTCTACAAATACTGCCGCCAATACCTCTGCTAGTAGCGATATGCAGCAAGCCAACACGGCCGAACTTGGCTATAGCAGAATAAACGCTGCGGATGAGAATGACCCGCTAGACGCACAGATATACGAACTGGACAACGGTCTGCGCGTGTACCTTACTGAGAACCATGAAGAACCACGATTCTATGCTGAGATCGCCGTTCGCGCGGGAAGCAAGCACGACCCCATAGATGGCACAGGTCTAGCCCACTATCTTGAACACTTATTGTTCAAGGGCAATCAGAACTTAGGCAGCCTCGACTACTCTCTAGAGAAACCACACTTGGACCGCATCGTCGAGCTGTATGAAGAGCACCATGGCGAGACAGACACTACGCGCCGCGCAGAAATCTACGCAGAAATAAATAGCGAAGCCCAACTGGCCGCTCAATACTCTGTGCCAGGAGAATTAGACAAGCTTTACAACAACATGGGCGGTAGTGCATTAAATGCTCATACCTCATTTGAAGAAACCGTCTACAAAATCGGCCTTCCCTCGAACCGACTCAGGCAATGGGCAGAGGTTGAATCAGATAGGTTCGTGAATCCGGTATTTCGTCTTTTTCACACTGAATTAGAAACGGTCTATGAAGAGAAGAATCGTTCACTAGATAGCGCAGGCCGCATTATAGGAACCGCTGTCAACGAGACCTTATACAAAGTTCATCCCTACGGGCAACGACCCACAATTGGGACAGTTGATCACCTGAAAAACCCTTCACTGGTTTACATCCAAAATTACTTCGATACCAACTATGTACCTAATAACATGGCCATCTTCATCAGTGGCGATATCGATCCTGTTGAGACTATCGCGCTGATAAGCGAAAAATTCTCCCATTGGGAAAGAAAGACCATCCCCGAAATTGGCCCCTGGACTGAAGAACCTTTGCAAGGCGCGGAGCGAAAAACCGTGCAATACCCAGGCGAAGAGCAAGTACAACTGGCCTTTCGCACGGCGGGCAACGGTAACGAAGATAAGGAAGCACTTATCTTAGTGGATATGATTCTGGACAACAGCACCGCCGGACTCATCAATCTGAACCTGAATCAGCAACAACTCGTCTCGGGTGCCGGTTCATCGCCACTGTTCTTAAACGATGCCGGCTCGCAGAATCTATATGGCGTACCGAAGCAGGATCAGACTCTTGCTGAAGTTGAACAGCTCCTTCTCGATCAACTGGAAATAATTAAGGCGGGTGAATTTGAAGAGTGGATTATCCCGGCGATCATCAATGACTTTAAGAAGAGCGAAAAGGGCGGCCTGGAATTCAATCAGGCGAGAGTAAGCATGATGCGCGACTCGTTCATTCAAGGTTCCCAGTGGGAGTATCACGTGGCTGAGCTTGATCGAATGAGTCAGCTGACTAAGCAAGACGTCGTAGATGTCGCCAACAAGTACTTTGGCAATGACTATGTGGCCGTCTATAGAATCGACGCGCAGAACGAGATTCCCGTCGTTGAAAAGCCGCAGATCGACCCTGTGAACATTGACTCATCGCTTCAGTCTGAGTTCGCCTCGCGCATCTTGGCGATGGAATACGAAGAAATAGAGCCGACCTATGTAGAGGCAGACCGAGACTACCGCGTCATCGAATTCGCTGATGGCGTGCAGCTTTATTACGCACCTAATCCTCTCAATGATTTGTTCTCCTTCTCAATAAGCATAGATGTGGGCACAGAGGAGAACGAAAAACTAAATCTAGCTGCCGCCTTAATAGACGTAGCAGGCACGAATAGCAAAACAAACGAGGAGCTGCAGAAAGAATGGTATCAGATGGGTACCGATTTCAGATTCGGCGCTGGAGGAAACTCATCAAGCATCTCTATCTCGGGTCTCGACGAACAATTCGAAGCCTCACTGGCCCTTGCTATGGACCTAATCAAGAATCCTAGCGTGGAGGAGCAGACGCTGGAGCAGATGAAGGGGATCTTGCTAAAATCCAGAGAAGATCAGAAGAGCTCTCCACCAGCAATTTCCAGAGCACTGACTCTCTACAATCGCTATGGCGAAGAATCTCCTATGCTAGAAGCGCTCACGCGCGAAGAGATAATTGACTCGACCGTCGATGAGCTCCTCACACTTCCCGCCGAGTTGCTGGACTTCAAGCATACCCTCTCTTATACCGGCTCAATGCCTTTGGAAGATTTGGTAGAGGTGCTTCGGCGCCAACATCCATTAGCTGGCGAACTTGCAGATACGCCAGAGTATCGCTTCCGCACGGCACGAGAGTTAGAGGAGACGGAAATCTATGTTGTGGATCAACAGACTGCACAGGCGCAAGTACGCATTGAATTCCCAGACGGCGTATACGACCCAGATGACAGCCTCGTAGCTTCTATCTATACCAATTATTTTGGTAGCGGTATGTCCAGCGTAGTCTTTCAAGAATTGCGCGAGGCACGAGCTCTCGCCTATACCGCTGGCGCGCGCTATGCACAAGGTGGCAGGCTAAATGATCAAAACATCATGCTAGGCACCATCGGCACACAGACCGACAAAACTGTTGATGCACTCAGCGCCTTTCTCGATCTGATCGACAATATGCCTCAGTCCGACGAACGCTTCGAGACCTCGGTAGAATCTCTCATGAATCGCTACCGCACCTCGAAGATTAGTTTTCGTCAGGTTATTGGTGCAGTACGCGGCTGGGAGCGCCTCGGTATTCAGGGCGATCCGCGTAGAGAGAGTTATCAGAAACTGCAAACTGCCAGCATGGACGATCTGCTGAACTTCCAGCAAGAACACGTCAAAGATAGGCCAAAGTTGATCTCAATAGTCGGCGATCTATCGATTCTCGACGAAGAGGAACTTGAACAGTTTGGTACCGTCAAAGAAATCCAAGTGGACGACTTGTTCGTAAACTAAAGAAATCAACGTAGCGACAGCTGCGAAGCTGTCGCTACGTTTTAATCCAATGTTCTTACGCATAATGTTACCAGCGAGCACCCTCCTGCATGCCAGCCTTATCCGTCACAGGACTAACAAAAAATTACGGTTCGTTTGCGGTCCTCGATAATCTCAACCTACAGATCGAAAAAGGATCGATACATGGCCTGGTTGGCCTGAACGGTTCAGGCAAAACTACGACTATTGAGTGCATACTGGGCCTTCAAGCCTACAATTCAGGCAATATCACAGCGCTAGGACAATCACCAAAGCAACTTCATCTTACTAAAGGCAAGCTCGTTGCCATTTTCGATAGTCCGAGCCTGCATCCCAACTTAACTGTGCGCCAGTGCTTACAACACGCCCTACTACTGTGTGAAAAACCAGCACGCAGTGCTTGTGAGGTAGAAAAAAAGCTGGGTGTTAGTCGCTTCAGCGATTTCAAAATAAAGAATCTTTCGCTTGGCAACAAGCGCCGGGTGTCCATTGCGCAAGCCCTCTTGGGAGACCCCGAATTTGTGGTCCTAGACGAGCCATTCAATGGACTCGACGCAGAGGGCGTGGACGACGTGTTGGAATTGATCAGCACGCTAAATCGAGATCATGGCACTACGTTTTTACTATCGAGCCATCAGCTTCCTTACCTGGAACAGATATGCAGTCATATTGCGATTCTGCACCATGGGAAAATTACTCACAGCGATACCATCAGTAATTTGTTAGGAAATACGCAAACCACTTTACAGATCAAAACTCCTCAGATCGAAGCTGCAAGCAAGGTGCTGGAAAACACCTTAGGTGTTGAGTTGCTCAACATCGATGCAAACGGCTACCTAAACATTAGTGTCTCAGATTCTGACTCCATAGCTATCAATCAGACGCTAGTAGAAAATCAAATTCCAATCGCAGAGCTAATTCTCAAACGCGCATCACTCGCTGGACTATTTCGCGAGATTACCAGCGAGAACGCGAAATGAACGGCCTGTTGGTAGCCATCAAGTCGGAAATCTTTGTCGCGCTGCGCACCTTCGCGAGCAAACTTATCGTGACAGCACCCGCTCTGGTCGCCGCCATACAATTGATACTGGTAAAACTCACCGAGGCCGGTCAGCAGACACGGGATAGTATATTAGGGGGGAGCAGCTTCGAGCAGTTGGTGGCAAACAACGCCTATGGCTTTTTCGTAGATGGACTGACTACCGGACTAACCATGCTAGGGCTGCTATTAGTCGCTCAGGGTGCTTACAGTTTTAGCTACGATCGCGACGTTGGCAGCATTCGCCACCTATTGATCAGGCGCGTAAGCCGCAGCAGCGTGCTCACTGCAAAACTGATTCACCTACATTTACTAGCTCTGTTGTCCGTCCTACTTCTGCTAACTACAAGCTACCTGCTAAGCGGGATGCTCTGGGAATATGGCGCGATAGTTGAAGATGGTTTTGAGCTGATCAGTGAGCAGGAAATTCGTGAGGAGATAGGGTTAGGTCTTCGCTTGGCGCTAGTGCCATTGCCAGCAGCCATTGCCTTGGGTCTATTAATCTCGGTGTCCACACAATCGGCAACTCAGGCTGTTACTACCGCGCTGGGCATTACACTGGCGATAGATATCTTTAAGGGACTGCTCGGTGATATGGCCAACTATCTGTATGCGAGCTTTCAGCCGTCCTTGATCGATCAATCTTACTTACAATCCGTTAGCCGAATAGTACGCGGCTACTCCGATGTGTTAATAGACGATAGCGTGCTGCAATTGAATATGTGGGTGCCCTTTCCAGCACTGGTATTGTTCTTTGCCGCTGGCTTATGGATCGTGCAGCGAAGGAAATTATAAGCATGTGCACAAGTAAAACGAAGCGTGGTATCTCGATATTGGCCCTCCTCCAACTGGCACTGCTAACAGGCTGCGTAAGTTACGAACCTGCCATTCTAGTACCTGCGCTAAACTTATCAGCAGAAGACATTACACTTGCAGACATGTCAGGCGCCAGCGGTGCCAGAATCGATTTCGGTGTCGAACTCGGCCTGAATGAAAGTGATTCCCTCAGCAATATCGAAATACTGCCTGGAGTTCGTGTTCGCGGAATTTCAGCCAATGGTCCTGCTGATTCAGCCGGAATTCAGCTAGGTGACATTATCCTTAGCATCAATGGAACATTAACCAATCATCCTGACGTTGTTGAATCTCTGCAACAGCAGACGCCAACGATTGAGAACACGCTTTTCAATGTACGTAGAAATACTGTAGTGTTTGAGGCTGTCGTGGTACCTCGCACTGTTAACAACAATGCCGCCCCCCGCGAGTTGTATCGAATCGATCCAATCGCGAGTCGTGCCGCCTATCGCACCCAGATGGTCAGCATCAGTGGGCAGCCTAGTATCGCTGCTGCTCGGGTTGTAGATGTTTATCAAACCAGCCCGCTGCGTGGCGCGGCGATCGAAGTTGGCGATGTGATCTTAGCCGTAAACAATGTGCCTCTTAACTCGGCGCAGGATCTAGTCAGTCGGTTTAACGCAGAGTTCGAACTCGGTGAAACGGTAAACGTTACCGTCTTTGACGGCGAATCAGTTTTAGAAAAACGCTTTGATCTTTGGGATCCAGGTAGACGCGTGAGTGCAATATCTTTCGGGCCCCTTATTCGATATCAATCGTCGGTTGCGCCAGATTCGAAGAGTTTCTCTTTATTGGATCTCTGGCTATTTTCCTTATACAGCTACAACCGAGTAGATCAGGAAAGATCACACAGCATTCTTGGTCTACTAAACTATAGCAGCGATCTAGGCGAGCTGATTGAAGAAGAGAACTAAGGCACGGTAAATCAAAGTGACGATCAGAAAATTATCAACACAAGGTTGGATAAGATTTGCCTCTCTTGTCTTTTACATCTGCGCGCTGCTATCCAGCGCTACATTCGCGCAATCCAATTATGTTGCCTTTGAACTGGAACGTGAGAACAACTGGGAGCGACAGCTCGCATTTGAGGACCTCAATGGAGATGGACTCAAAGACATCATTCATGCCGATTACCAAGCTGGGATTGGCCGCGAATTACACATCTTTCACCAGCGAGCCGACGGAAGTTTCTCTACAACTGCGCAGCGTATCGAAATCAAGACCGAGATAATTGCAGTCGCTTTTGCAGACCTGCGAGCTACGCCGGGCAGCGAACTCCTATTGATTTCAAACTCTGGCGTGTTCAGCCTCTCCTCCGCAATCGAAGGCTATGCGGGCAATATCAAGCAGTTGCTGGAGTGGGAGTTGATTGCCGCCGTACCCGATCTAGAACGAGTACAGTTTTTATCCGACCTACAAGATCTCGACAAGGATGGAGAGATAGACCTGCTACTACCCGGTGATGGCGTCTATGGCCTATTCAAAGGCAGAGGCAATGAGGTCTTCGAGCTGGTGTCTACGTTCAGTACAGACAATGAAACCCTGTCAGCCGCGCAGCGAGGCCGCGACAGTTCAAGTATGGACGCTCGAATCGCTATCAATGCCGAAGAGGGTGTCGTTATCGAGTTAAACGTCGAGTCTGATTCCTATTTCGCGGATTTCGTCGAGCAATGGGATGCTACTGAGGAGCCTGCGCGTTCTTTGCTACGCGCAGAAAGCTGGATGCCCACTGCAATCATTGCGCAGCTAAATGAAGACACGCTTGCCGACATCGCCTATATCAATCAAGGTGCTGATGGTCTGGGACAGCTAAACTTTCATTTTCAGGATGCTGAGAATGGTTTCAACAGCGAACCAGATTGGAAAAGTAGCATAGATGCACGAGGCGATATGCAACTCGTCGATATAGACAATGACAAGCTGCTCGATCTATTGCGTGTAATCGGAGAGGGAAACGAGCGTAGTGCCTATTTTTATCGCAATCAGAGCGGCTCTTTTGATCTCGAACAGCCGAACCAAGTCATGCGTTTCTCAGGCTACGATGTGCGACTCAATGTAATTGCACTAGAGCAAGGTTCCGCTCCACTATTAAATGTTAGCTACTACACAATTCCTGTGGTCGACGCGATTCGTAACGCTAGCATCAATCGATCCCAGCTGTTATTTGGCAGCGACGATGTAGGCGAGAATCAATTTTTCAACCGGCGCCCCAATTCCAGGCTCGACGAAAGTTTCTCGGCAGCGAATGTGCGCGGTCTATCGGAGCAAATGTCCCTGCAATATGACATCGATGGCGACGGTCGCAAGGACGCTATCTTTGTTACTGAGAATGGCACGCTTGCTGCCAAGAAAATCAACGAAGACCTGACTATCCACAGCCAACCCTTCTGGGAGTATGTCTCTCCAAACACTGTCTTTGAATTTCAGGTGTTGCAACTGAATCAGGACAGCAAGCCCGACCTATTGCTGCGCCATGGCACCACAACCACATTCCTGGTGGGGGCACCATGATTCGCTTGGCCCCATTTACTCAAGTGCTGTCTGGCATCAGCTTGATGCTTAGCTGCACAGTAGCTCAGGCTGCTGAGTTGAATTTCAATCAGCAAGAATTCCAGTTGCCGCTGGAGACAGAAAATCTCGTCGTTGCCGATCTCAATGGGGACGGATTACTCGAACTCTTAGCGGTAGTAGAGAACGGTTTGCAGATCTATTTTCAGACCGAGAGTGGCTTCGATTTTGAGAGCAATAACAGCATCGAGTTTCCGGGTCAGTCCATTGGCTGGGATCTAAGCACGCAGTACGGCGCCGCTGGCAGCACCGCGATTATCGCACTGATCGACGGCAAGGAAGTCTTAGCCTGGTCAGTCGAAGATCAAACACTGCTAGCGCCGCAGACAATCAAATCAAACTTGAATGGTTATTTGAGCAAGGGAGTGAATCGTCTGCATTTTTCTAGAGACATAAATGCCGATGATATCGACGACTTCCTGATTCCCGGTGCGGGTGTAATCAACCTACACATAAGTAACGGGCGCGACGCCTTCGGAGACTACGATTACCAAGCGTCTCTTAGCGTACGCTCAGAATTGCGCCTGCGCACGAACCTAAACGAGGAAAGCCTAAAGCGACGCATCGGTCAGTCTATTCGTATACCTATGATGGAGCTTAGAGACGTCAATAGCGATGGCTACGAAGATCTAGTCTCTCGTACAGAAGAAGAATTGAAAGTCTTTATCGCTAACACGAATGCCGCCGCTTATTTTCCCAATGAGGCGAGCTATTCTCTGAACATTCTGGAGATAGAAGAAAGGCTGGGCGAATTTGATATCGACAATTTGGATTTCTCCAACCTGACCGGACTACTGGCCCTTACCCACGAAGAGATACTCGACGATGTCGACGGCGATGGCATAGATGATCTCCTACTTCGAGAAGGTGGCAAGGTCTCACTTTTTGCCGGCAGTGAGCTGGGCATGAACTTCGCACAACCTCGTCAAGTCCTTCGATCGGGCGGTAACGTGCTAGGTACTTTCTTACAGGATGAGAATGAGGATGGATTAAAGGATCTCTGGCTCTGGCGAGTTGAAAGCATCTCTGTAGGCGACATCTTCGTCTGGCTTGCTCTGTCCGGCAGCATCGCTATAGAAGCCTTCATCTATCCAAATGACGGAGAAAGGTTCGCACGCCGGCCCTCACGCAAGGTAACTATAGACCTAAATTTCCCATCGATGATTAGCCTGTCATCAACCTTCAGAGATATTGAACGAGAACTCGACGACGCTCGTGCCGATGAAGAAACCTTTAGCAGCCTTGCCAGCCTGGACGACAAAATCGATCAGCAAGACCTAATTTTGATGGTTAACAATCAGGTTCAATTCTTCCTGAACAGTATTCAGGCCCAGGACGTACCCGATAACGATTCCGATTTATTCCTCAGTGCGCTGAACTATTCTCGAGAACGTGACAACTACGAATTCAATATTCGTGATGTTATCGAAAACATTGCTATTGGAGATAGTCGCCACTTAGACGCAGTCGCCGAAAGAACGGCCGATTCTGTAATCGAATTGAGCCAGGGCGTCGTGAACGGCGATATAATTCCAGTCGCGCTCAACAAAGACGATCGCGATGATGTCATCATCTTTACCCAGACTAGCAGTAGTCACATTAGTGGATTGCTGTTACTCTCAAATTGAAGCAGTCCTCGCTAACCCCGTAAAACTTAGACCTTCTAGGCAGGAATCATGAAGCACGCAGTCTGGATAACCCTATTAATCGCTACGGTAGTAGTCAATGTAGCTGCCGAGCTCGTGTTCTATTTTAGCGACGTCACTATCGCCATGTTCTACCGCATTGTCTTGATAACCGGCATCACAATCATCTCTGCCGTCTTTGTTGGCGCAATACTTTTGGTAGGCGTATTGGAAGCAGAGAAGCCGCTGTCGGGTAATGTTCGTGACACAATCGGAGCTGATAAAAAAACGGACTAGCTATGAAGGTATTTATTGGCCTCTTTCTCGCTGCAGTTGTGTTTGTTGGAAGCTTCAGCTACAGCCAGATACAACAAAGCAATTTACTAACACAGCAGATCGAAGACTATGCGCGTCAGAATTTCCAACTGCTGACACTGATTGAAAACAACAGCCTAAAAAATAGTGAGTCCGCCAAAACGCTTCGCTCACTGCAAGACGAATTGAAGAATCGTGAAAGCCAACTAGCCGCTCTCTCGCGTCAGCTAGTAACCACGCAGCAGCAAATTGACCCTGATTACCAGCAAGTCGAATCTAACATTCGGCAACAACTGACAAGCGAGATTCAAGCAAGTAACAACACGCCGAACCTAGACCCAAGAATAGCCGTACTCAAACAGCTCTCCGAACTCGATCCAATTGTAATGGGAGAAATCATGGTTTTGAATGCACAATATGGAAAATATATTAAAGGATTGAATGTCAGCAAAGAGCGAGAGGAAGTAATCATCAATGCGCTGCACAACATGATCGCGGATCAGAATCAGGCGCGAGGTGAGCTCATGCTGAAAATGCAAACCGCCGATCCACTGCTGCCAACTCGTGATGACTTGTTTAATCAGATGAGAGCAATATCAGACCCTAACTCACAACTTGAAGTGCTCGCCTACGATTTAACTGCGTCTGAATTAGACGCCTTTGCCGAATTCCAAGAACAGAGGCAGAATACCTCCGTATCCTTTGGCCCAATCGGTGGAACTAGCGGTGTCTGGGTTGAGGGTGAGGCTTTTTTCGAAGGCAGTTTGATTCAAAGTGGGTCTGGGCTATCCGGCCCGGTTCAAATATTACCCATTAATCGGGATAACTAAGCCGCTCTTCTACGCCACATCCACAAGCCGTTTGGCAACACCGGCTCACGAGTAAACCTATAGTCGCAAGTAGTGCTCCACATTGTGCTTTAGCAGGAAATATGGTTACATCAATTGCTGTTCTCTGATTGATAGCACACAATTATTTAACTTATATTTCAATTAGTTAGAAAGAACGCTGGCGATAAAAAAAAGATGAAAAACAGCGCACTGGCACTCGTATTTTTATTACTACTTACTTCCTGTAGCGATGAATTAAATCGCGCACGCCCCTATATACTAACTACCGCCACCACAGGCGGCGCCTTTTATCCTGTCGGCGTTGCCCTTGCCACCATTGCGCATTCACAACTCGCGGATACCCAGGGCATATCTCTCACCGCGATTAGTTCCGCAGGCTCGCTCGAGAACGTCAAGCTGCTGCGCGACAACCAGGCTCAGTTTGCCATCCTCCAGGGGCCTTTTGGCGCCTGGTCATGGACAGGCGAAGGGCCGGTAAGTTCACCGCAAACCCATATGCGCAGTGTTAGCGCCCTGTGGCAGAACGTCGAACATTTTGTTCTGCTCAGTGAACTCACAACGACGGGTGAGATCATGGATCTGGACACTCTAGACGGTGAGCGTTATGTGTTAGGCGGCAGAAACTCAGGAGCCGAACAGACCGGTAGATTTATTCTTGAGACGCTTGGCATAGATTACGAAGAAAAAATGAGTCTCGGCTATATGGGCTATGGTCCAACTACAAGCGCGATTCAAGATGGCAACATAGTCGGCATGAATATCCCCGCCGGCGCGCCCGTCAGCTCGATCACACAGGCCTTTGCCCTGCTCGGCGATCGCATGAGGGTACTCAACTGGACACAGGAATCCCTCGACAAGATAAACGCCCGTTACCCACTATGGGCTTGGTACGAACTTCCCGCGGGCACCTACCCCAATCAAGATGAGTTGATACGCACAGTAGGTTCACCTAACGTCTTGGTAACGCGCGCTGACATCCCAGAGGACGTTGTCTATAACGTTACAAAAGTTATCTGGGAGAACCTGGCTACGCTGCAAGAAATTCACGGGGCAACCAAAGACATGCGTCTCGAGATCGCTATCGACGGATTGGGCGCCCCTCTCCATCCTGGCGCCGTTCGTTATTATCGTGAGATCGGGCTGGAAATACCTGAGCGCCTCCTGCTCGAAGAAACGACCCCGACCACAGAACAAGCTGAAGGAGTGTAGATTAGTTCATGAAATCTAACTATCTACGTTGGGCCGCGTTTTTCTTCGCCCTGTTTCACATTTACTGCAACGTATTCGCTAGCATTTCAGAGCTTTGGCTCTCTGCCATTCACTTTGGTGGTTTCTGTGCGCTCTGTGCACTCATAAGCAATGAATCGCCCACCGTGCAACGCAAGTCAGCCACTTACTGGATTAATATCCTCCTCGCTGTTACAGCCGTAGCGACCTCGAGCTATCTGATCCTATTTGAGAACGCCCTGTATGCACGAGAAACTGAGTATATTCTCAGCGACTATGTCTTCTCCTTAGTCGCCATAGGGCTAGCGATAGAGTTTACGCGGCGCACAACGGGCTGGTTTATGCCTGTGCTAATTTTGCTTAGCCTCTCCTATATATTATTTCTAGGGCGCTACATTGGAGGCGTGTTTTCCTTCCCCGGACTCAGCCTCGAGACTGTGCTATATCGTAGCTTCTTCACTAGCGAAGGCATGTTCGGACTCACCGCACAGATATCTTCTACGTTTGTCTTCATGTTCATTATTTTTGGATCATTCTTGCTTCGTTCCGGCGCCGGCGATTTTATAGTCCGACTAGCGCAATGCTTAGCTGGTCGCTACACCGGCGGCGCAGGACTGGTTGCCGTGGTCGGCTCCGGCTTGATGGGCTCGGTCTCTGGGTCCGCTGTTGCCAACACCGTCTCCACCGGTGTGATTACGATTCCGATGATGAAGAAATCAGGATTCCCTGGGAAATTTTCGGCAGGAGTTGTTGCGGCCGCGTCAACCGGTGGCGCGCTAATGCCGCCAGTGATGGGAGCCGGCGCCTTCGTTCTCGCAAGCTATACACAGATCCCCTATTTGACGATCATCGCCGCCTCTACCCTGCCGGCTATCCTCTACTTTCTGACCGTGTGTTACTTCGTGCGTATCGAAGCAAAGCGTCTGGGTCTGAAGCTCACGCCCGCAGAGGATACGGAGAAAGTCTCGACTGTGTTAAAAGAAGGCTGGCATTTCATAATACCCATGATCGTTTTGGTAAGCTTTCTTGTAATAGGGAGAACTCCAACGACCTCCGCCGCATTCGCCATCATCAGCGTCATTGGCGCCTCTTGGCTATCTTCTACACCAATGCGGTTACCGGATATATTCGATGCAACGGTCGAGGGCGTAAAGACCATGGTATCCACAGCCCTGCTGTTAGTGGCCGTTGGCATCATAATCAATGTTGTAACGACTACTGGTGTGGGCAACGCCTTCTCGCTGATGATCGTAGAATGGGCGCAAGGCAGCTTACTCATAACACTCATTTTAGTTGCCCTAGCCTCGCTAGTACTAGGCATGGGCTTGCCGGTAACGGCCTCGTATATCGTATTAGCGACGCTCTCGGCACCACTGATATTCGACCTAATCTCACAATCACAATTGCTCACCGCATTGCAGGCTGGCGACCTACCTTCCAACGTAGTGGCAACCCTCAGCCTGTTCGGCGGTGACCCGCTAACCGCACTGCAAGAGATGCCGCTAGAGATGAAACAGCTTATCCGTCAGGAGATGCTGGAGCCTGAAATGCTCACCGGTATGTTGCTGAGTGCGCACTTAGTAATCTTCTGGCTATCGCAGGACAGTAATGTCACGCCACCTGTGTGTCTGGCATCGTTTGCCGCAGCCGGGATAGCGGGAACACCACCTATGGCCACTGGACTCACTAGCTGGAAAGTCGCTAAAGGCCTGTATCTAGTACCAGTGCTATTCGCCTATTCGCCACTAATTTCGGGAACCTGGCCGGAACGCATAGAAGTCTTCATATGGTCTTGCATGGGCTTGTATGCTCTTGCTGGCATTCTACAGTGGCACCTTGAAGCAAAGATTAACGCAGGTATCGCTGCTCTACTTTTAGTCAGTGCCACGCTCCTGATGTGGACCCCGTTTCCAATCATCTATCACTTCGTGGGTGCGGCCATCTTGTTCGGCATTGTCTTCATGCAAAACCGTGCGATAAAGGCTGCAGCCGCTAGTCCGGCCTAGCTCGAAAAATCAAAAAAGAAGTCAAATTTCCAATACACCTATCATTCTATTCAAGAGTAAATCATGAGTAATCACACAGCTAAACAAATACACCTCATCAGCCGCCCAAGCGGCATGCCCACTAAAGCGAACTTCAAGCTCGTTGAAGTTGAACTACCTGCGCCAACCGATGGCGAAGTGTTAGTCAAGAATCTCTACATGTCAGTTGATCCCTATATGCGCGGTCGCATGCGCGAGAACGCGGTCTATGCCGAGGCTTACGCTCTCGATTCGGTAATGTATGGCGGCGCTGTGGGCGAAGTCATTGAATCTGCCGACCCCTCACTACAAGCCGGCGATATCGTTCTCAATTCAGCTGCATGGCAGGACAAATTCATCGCAAAGGCGAACACCGTTAGTAAGGTGATTCCTTTTGATCCTGATCAACTCTCACTCTACCTAGGTACACTAGGAATGCCCGGCCTGACCTCCTATGTCGGCTTATTTAAATATGGAGAGCCGATCGAGGGCGAGACGGTCTTCGTCTCCGCAGCCTCTGGTGCCGTAGGCGCTAACGTTTGTCAAATAGCGAAGCTCAAGGGCTGCCGTGTCATTGGCAGCGTCGGCAGCGATGCAAAAGGGCAGTGGCTATTAGACGAATGCGGCGTCGACGCCGTCATTAATTACAAGACCTGCGGTGATATAAGCAAGGCTCTAGCTCAGGCGGCACCTGAGGGCATAGATGTCTATTTTGAGAATGTTGGCGGTGACCATCTACAGGCTGCGCTCGAAGTTATGAACCCTTATGGCCGTATTGCCGCCTGCGGCATGATCGCGAGCTACAATAATGCCGAACCCGCGCCGGGACCGAATAACCTGATGCTGATTGTCGGCAAGAAGGTCCGTATAAATGGCTTCATCGTGTCTGATCACGGCGCTATGCGCGATCAGTTCTTGAGTGAAATGATTCCATGGATAGCGGATGGAAAAGTGAAGAGTCGAGAAACTGTATTCGAGGGCATCGACAATGCGGTTGACGCATTCCTGGGTCTGTTTAGCGGCGAGAATTTCGGCAAGATGGTTGTGAAGCTATAACTCTTTGCCATAGCGCGTTAGATATCGATCTAGCGCGTTAGCGAACTCTCTCTTATCGGTCTCGCTCATTTGCGTGGGCCCGCCAGTATGAATACCACTGCTGCGCATGGTGTCCATGAAGTCTCGCATATTGAGCTTCGCCTTGATGCTGCTTGCAGAAAACACCTCTCCACGCGGGCTCAAAACTTGCGCACCCTTGGTTATCAACTCATCCGCTAAGGGAATATCACTAGTGATTACCAAGTCATCCTGCTGCACTCTACGCACGATCTCATCGTCCGCCACATCGAATCCCTGATCGACCTGAATCGCGGTGATGTTTTTAAAAGGAGGCGTCTGCATCGCCTGATTCGCAATCAGGCACAGCGGCAATCCCGTGCGTTCGGCCGCGCGGAATAGAATCGCCTTTATAGGCTTTGGACAGGCATCGGCATCGACCCAGATCGTCATGAAAGAATCCTCGTGCGCCGCCCTGCTGTTCTTCTAAAAATCGTCATAGTCCAGACAATGGCAAGTCATTATCCTTCAAGTCTTCGACAGCCAGGTTATGACTCAAGTAGTTCGAGCCAGACAGGTTTACAAGCAACGTTGTCTTTACAAGCTTGTCCATTATCGGCCCTTTAACTTCTGACAGGTGCAGCTTGATGCCAATCTCGCTCAGTGTCTGATTAATATTTTCCAAAGTCTGCAGCGCACTCATATCGATCGCATTGACGGCGGTGCACATCAAAATTACATGCTCTAGTTTGGGCTTTTTTGCCATCAGGCTAAAAATAAGCTCTTCAAGGAAACGTGTATTCGCGAAGTAGAGGCTTTCATCAATGCGGATCGACAAGATATTATCGAAGGTTTCAACATCATGCCTCTCTACGTTTCTAAAATGCTCAGTCCCAGCAACTCTGCCTATTACAGCCACGTGCGGCTGCGAAGTCTTGTACAGATGCATCAAGATCGAGGCTAGCACCCCAGAAGCTATACCGATCTCCACCCCCACCAACAATGTCAGGAACAAAGTAATAGAAACAGCAACGAAATCGGCTTTTGAATACTGCCAGGACTTGCCTAACGCCGAAAAGTCTAACAGCGGATAGACCGCCACCAATATTATGGATGCTAGAGCTACCTTTGGCAGCCAATACAATATGGGCGTGAACAGCAAGGCGACACAGGCGATGAGCACGGCCGTCATTAGACCCGCCGCTGGCGTGGCCGCACCCGCATCAAAATTGACCACCGAACGGGAGAAGCCACCGCACACCGGAAAGCCGCCGGAGAATGACACCGCAATATTCGCAGCGCCCAAGCCAATTAATTCTTGATCGAGCTCGATCTGTTCCCTGCGTTTAGCCGCCAACGTTTGGGCTACCGAAACTGATTCAACGAAGCCAATAATGGAAAGTAAAACGGCGGACCAGAACAAGTCGCGAATCAGCTCCAGTGAGAAATCAGGAACTGTCAGCCCAGGCAGCCCTGCCGGCACAACGCCAAGTAACTGCACGCCCTGCTGATCGAGTCTGAAACCATAGCAGAGCAAACCAGTTAGTAAGGCAACGATGACAGGGCCGCTTCGAGAGATACTGGTTACGAGCCTGCCACCCAGGCCCATCTTGGTGAGCAACGTGGCAAGTCCTGTTCTACACCAAACAATAATCGCTATGCAAGCCAAGCCAAGACCCAAGGTAATCCAATTGATCTCGCCCATCGAACCGCGCAAAGATGCAAGTAGCTCAATAATATTCTGGCCGCTCGATGTCGTGCCGAGTAGATGCTGTACCTGGCTGAGTCCGATTATAATCGCGCTGGCAGTGATAAACGCGCTGATGACTGGGTGGGATAAGAAGTTAGCCATGAAACCAAGACGCATCAGTCCCAATAGCAACAAGAAGACGCCACACAGGAATGTCAGAGTCAGAGCTGCAGCAACAAGCTGTGAAGGATCACTGATTCCTAATTTTGCCAAAGCGGCGGCTGTCATCAACGAAAGCACGGCGACTGGGCCAACCGAAAGCGTATTGCTCGTGCCAAAAAGCGCATAGATACAGAGACCAAAGATACTCGCGTAGAGTCCCACTTGGGGTGGTAGGCCGGCAACCAAAGCAAGGGCCAATGCCTGCGGCACTAACATAATCGCCACGATAACAGCAGCTAGGGAGTCGTCAATAAGCTTTACTTTGTCGTAATCTCGCCCCCATCGGAGAATGGGCAAATACCGCGAAATTGAAATTGTTCTGCTCAAGTAGTTACTCAACTTATTAAGGATAATTCTTATCTAGATCAAAACACTCAACTCTAGGGAGCCTCTTCAACTGGTTTTCTTCTTACGATTGATCAGTCCTGCACACTTTACACAACCAAATAGCCCAAGGTCTATGGCGATTGTTAGGAGCAACGCTATAGCTAGGCCCCACTCAACGGCGAGCATGTTTAACGGGACCGTATAGCCATACTGTTCGAAAGTCTCATCTAAAAATTCGTCATCAGCATAGAGGAGTACGTGCATCGCCGCGGCCAGGATGTTGCGGGATAGGGCCTTTTGCTCATTAGAAATACGGTTATATCTGTCCACGATACCTCGTATGCTCTGCGCATCGCTTTCGAATACCAAGTCGTTGCTCTTCGCGTAATAAGTAATTAGCGCTTCCATGTCGCCAGAGAAAAGCAGATCAGCAGTGGATTTGAAGCCACTAATATTAGCGCTGACTTCGAGGTAATGCGCATCGATTCGCCGCTCGTACTGAGCGACGAAATTGGGAACCTGAATACCTAGCAGTAGACCACCCGCAAAAATAAAAAGCCGGCTATAGGTTTTTAGTAACCAAAGGATCATGACTCACAGGGTCTCTAGTCAGAACGAATTTACGCGCCGAGCGGCTCCATCACTCTACCCCACCTATCCTTGTGAAAGCAGATTTCTCAAATCGATAATCGCGGCATTCGCTCGTGATATATAATTCGCCATAGCAAGGGAATGATTTGCAAATACGCCAAACCCTGAACCATTTAGAATAATCGGAAAGAAGATCGATCGCTGGCTCGCTTCCAATTCTCGAATGATCTGACTAAGACTAGCCTCAGCATTCTTGTCCTCCAATACATCCTTAAAATCTACTTCAACAGCTTTTAGAAAATGCATCAAAGCCCAAGTCGCTCCGCGCGCCTCATAGAAAACATCATCAATTTGCAGCCAAGGTGTCTTAACCGATACCTCGGAGCGTACCGGCGTAGATTGCGCAGCAGCCGTCTCACCAGATGTGTCCGTATTCACTCGGCTTTGTCTAACACTCGCGCTTAATCGTTGCGACAAACTACCGAGTCTAGACTCGACTGCCAACAACCAATCTGCCAGGTTGTCAGCTCGCGCATAAAACTGAGCATCAGTGTTCGCTGGGTCGGAAATACGTGCCAAATACGAATCGAGGCGGCCTATCGCCTCCGCGTATTCGCTTTCTGTTGCTGGAAACAACCAGCTGTCATTGCTGAAATGAAATTTTGGTTCACTGATGATTAAATCAGGATCCTCTGTTGATTGAGACTGTGAGCGACTAAAGCTTTCACGGAATGTGCGCGCGAGATCCCGCACCTGTACTAAGGCACCGAATTCCCAGTTTGGAATATTGTCGAGATAGATACCAGGCGGAGAAATATCGTTGCTAAGATAGCCGCCAGGTTTGTTCAACAGCGTTTCTGCAACCGTTATCAGTGTGACTGTTGTGGTGCTACCCACCACATAGTCATTACCTACCAGCGCAAGCTTCTGTGCCGTACTTTGCTGCACAGAGAAAGCGGCAGGCTCGCCGCTCCAGTAGAAGCCTAGCAGTACTACTAAAATAACTAAGAAACCGAGGCCTGTAATAGATGCCCGCTTAAGCATGCCTCCATCAGAGGAGAAGGAGAACGCTGAGGCAAGCCTAGTTTTCATGGAAGTCCAGAACATAGGCACAGTTTAGCACTTCGAGATAACTTAGTGTATTTCCACTCGGACGTACCGCAGCGGGGCAGAATGGCACTATATTTTTAGATTCTTGTAGGGACGGCGTGATATACGGGCACACTGATAGCTTAGAAACTTATCGGGCTCATTTTTGTCGTGAAACTTCGTAAGTTACCAAGCATCAGTAGAGGACGCCAATTGGTAACTAAAAACGAAAAAAGGATTTTGGTTTGTAGTTGGCGACTAAGTTTTCATTCTAGATTCACAAAGTTAACTCTATCTGCGCAAAACCTTTCTTGTGTGTCCTGTTAATGCTTTCTGGAAACCAACAGGAGACAGTTACAACTTAACAACTTAAAACCAACAGAAGAAAGCTCAAATTTAACAAATTAAGGAAACTCGACCGTTAAGTTGTTAAGTTGTAGCCGTCCTCTTCTTTCCATTAAGTTGTTAAGTTGTAGCTGTCCCCTTCTTTCCAATAAATTCTCGAATTTCTTTCTCTTCTTCTACACAACCCGGAGGATGGTTTTTTGACTCAATTATTGGGATTTCATCATCTTTGATGCAAATAAATAAAGTATCCTTTCTATCATTTGAATAGCGTCCCCAATAATGTTTATCAATATAAACTTTAGTTATATCTTTAAATAAAATTTTCGATGAATATCTTCCCAAAAAAGTATACCTGTATGAAGTGACAGTTTTCGTTTTTTTGTCAAAAACAGTGGTAATTAAAAATATTCTGCACATAATTACCGCTAAACCAAGAGCACAATTAAATAAGATAAACAATAAGGTATTAAGCCATGATATTTCTACTAAAATTACTTCATCTTCAATAAAGTTCAACGCATAAATTAAAGCAAATGCTAGCGGACATACATAAAGATGTAAAAAGGAAAAATGTTTAATTTTTAAAATTTCTTTGCTATTCATCGATATATTTTTTAAAAGTTTAAATTTCTTTAAAGATACGCAGATTAAAATTTATTTCAGCCAAAAACTCTTGATCCACTTAACTTCTTCTAAAAACATACTCCAGTTTAAGTTAAGCTTCAATATCCATTATTGATGTTTATAATGCATTAGATTTTTTTGCTAATGGGCTAATAGAAGTTTCTTGCAGGCGCCTCAAGGGGGGTCTGCAGGCGCCTCAAGGGGGACACTAACAATTTAACAACTTAACAGATCGTACGCCTCAAGGGGGACACTAACAATTTAACAACTTAACAGATCGGGGTGACTTCTTGATTACAGTAATCCGATGCTATGGGTTCGACTTAAGTTGTTAAATTGTTAGTG
>Ga0307985_10000496_pt1 | contig 23653 bp, 18 predicted proteins | sample EllFjometageno80_FD_203155 | JGI IMG/M metagenome (GOLD analysis project Ga0307985, IMG submission 203155) | Marine microbial communities from Ellis Fjord, Antarctic Ocean - #80 | ecosystem: Environmental > Aquatic > Marine > Unclassified | place: Southern Ocean | collected 2014-10-09 | reverse complement strand
TGAAAGTGCGTAATCTTTAACATTCCCGACAACATTGGATAAAGCAAGCCCCTACTAGTCTTGGAGTCTCGCTGAGACCAATCAACAATGAAATAATTACTTTATGTCTTCACAAGACACTAAGACTAGTCAGCCTTATTTCTTCCGACTCAAGTTAGTAGGTTTGGTCACTTCCTTTACCAGTTGATATAAGAATTCTTGTCCCTCGTAATAAGCAGTCACCCTTAGTCGTTCGTCCTGGCCATGTGCATTGCTACCAGCTTCATCGCTAAAGATCCCAGACACACCAAATACTGGAATCCCAGCATTACGCGCACGGTAGCCATCAGTCGCACCTGTTGACATTGTTGGTATCACAGCAACACCTGGCCACATTTTCTCCGTAATCGCTTCAATAGGTCCCATTACTGTTGGATCCAACGAAGTCGGCTGACTCTGGAATGCGGCTCTTATTGGAGTCACAGAAATTCCTTCATTATCAAAAATTTCCTCTAGTTTCTCCTTGATTTTAATTGGATCTTGTCCCGGTAATATTCTACAATTCACAACAGCTGTTGCAGACTGTGGTAATGCGTTTTCAGCATGTCCACCACCCAACATTGTAGCAACGCAAGTAGTATGTAGTAATGCATTGTAATAAGGATTTGCGGATAGCCTCTCTTCTGAACCAGTTGCTGGAGGGCTTTGAGTAATACCCATCATATCTGTTGCTAATTGTCCTGATTCTAATTTAGATGAACGAGAAAAATAAGCACGTGTGCCATCGTTCAAGTCCAATGGAAAATCATACGCCTCTAAATTCGTAAGTGCATTAGCCAGTTGGTAAATCGCATTGACCTTTTTTGGTCGAGAACTATGACCGCCTGGATTCTTGATTTCAAGGTTAAAACTCTGGTAAACCTTTTCACTCAGTTGTACGCCATTCAAAATCTTCTTACCGCCTTTTTCCATTCCACCAGCACCTTCATTCAAGGCAAACTCAGCATCAACCAAATCGCGGTGGTTATCTAACAACCAAGAAACACCATTATGGTCTCCTCCTTCTTCATCAGCAGTCAAGGCCATGATAATATCTCTATCAGGCACAAAACCCTCATTCTTCATTCTAATGAAATTGGCCACAAAAATGGCGCACATGGCTTTATCATCGCTGATCCCTCGTCCATAATAGACACCATCAGCCTCACGGAATTTAAAAGGATCGAACGACCAATCTTTTATATCCGCTTCCACCACATCAAGATGAGCCATCAGTAAAACAGGCTTCTTAGCTCCTGAGCCTTTATACCTTACAACCAAATTGCCTTTTGTAGGTGTTGGTCCACCAATGAAAATATCCTCATCATCAAAACCAACTGCACGAAGGCGTTTTGCCATTGCTTCTGCCGCATCTGTTGTGCTTCCTGTTGAATGTGTGGTATTGATTTCAATCAGTTCTTTAAAAATCTCTCTCGATAGTTTTTCATCAACTTGTGCATTCACATTTGTGGCAAAAAAGACAAGAAACAAACTAGATAGAAATAGGCTGCTGGTTTTTAATGTTTTCATTTATCCAAAGTCCGAAAACAAAAATGAAAAACAAAATACAGCGTTCGGTTTTAATTAAGCTATAGCAATTCACATGCAGTCCTTCGCCCCATTTGTATAACTCTAAATAAGAGCTTATTTTCATATTCATTTTGTTATTATATTGAGGCTTTGTTAAATGTAATTCTAGGTTCTTGAATCAAATTGTCATTTAAGTGCAGTTGGGAAATACTAAGCTAATACCTTCAGCTTATTAATTAGAAAATATGAATAACCTTAAATACTACCTTCTTCTGGTCGTCAGTTCCTTTTTGATCGCGTGCTCAAACGATTCGACAAAGAAGGCAGCACTTCTCGAATCTATTCAGCCCACCACCCTGCCCCATACCTCTTTGGCTTTGAATGACATGACTTCATTTAAATCAGTCTCCAGTAATTGGGCTATTGTTGGCAATGCTAACGCTGATCCTTCTAACAAAGGAGTCTTTTTAAATGAAACTGGGACTGGTATTTTAATGAATAGCCCTACATCAAACGCTAACGACAATATATTTACTGCCTTCGATCACGGAGACCTAGAGATCGAATTAGATGTAATGATGCCAAACGGATCTAATTCGGGAATCTATTTTCAAGGACGCTATGAAGTGCAACTTTTCGATAGTTGGAATGTAGCAAATCCTCAGTATTCTGATATGGGAGGTATTTATCAGCAATGGGACGATGCTAAAAGCAAAGGACATGAAGGCTATGCTCCAGCCATCAATGCATCAAAAGCACCAGGTTTATGGCAACATTATAAAATCAAATTTCAAGCAGCACGGTTTGATCCTTCAGGTAAAAAAATAAAAAACGCAGTCTTCCAAGAAGTATGGCTTAACGGATACCTTCTTCATGAGAATCAAGAAGTTTCTGGACCTACGCAATCCAGCGCATTTCAAGACGAACAATCATTAGGGCCACTTATGTTTCAAGGCGATCATGGTGCTGTTGCATTCAGAAACATTAAATACAAACTATATGATAACAAGACGGTTGCTTTTTCTAATATGCAGCTAACTGAATATTCTGAATATGAAGCTGTTACTAGAAACATTCCTGACTATAGCAGCTTAACCGTTGAGCGTGAATTCAAAACAGATACTATCTCATCAAAGATGGCATCTGGTCAAAACCCGCAAAAGCTCTTAGTTTATTCAGGCACCATGAATTTCCCTAATTCAGGCGATTACATATTTGACATGGCTGTTGATGGTGGCGGGATGCTGCTGATCGTTGACAGCGATACTATAATTGCCATGGATAGCGACTTTTATTTAAATAACCCCAGGACATCATTATCATCCTTTAATGCTGGAGGCCATCCATTTACTTTGATTTATAATAAACACCGCCCATTTAGGTCTGGCTTTGCTTTATTTGTTGAAGGGCCTGGAGTCGCAAAGCATCAATTACATGCTTCAAGTTCTATTGATCCAAGCCGATTAATAGGTAATGGTCCGAAAGTCCATATTGAGGTGGCAGATGAAGCTGTTTTACAAAGAGGCTTTCTAATGCATAAAGGGGTGAAAAGAACACACGTTATTTCTGTAGGCACCCCGCAAGACATTCACTATTCATATGACTTAGCAAATGGCTCATTACTTCAGTTCTGGGGAGGTAGCTTTTTGGATGCGACAGGCATGTGGGTAGGAAGAGGACCTGAACAACTAGGCAGTCCGATTGGTGATCCCTTAGTGAGTTTTGGCGGACCTGATTTTGCTTATCTAAAAAATAGACGAGCAGCTTGGCCAGATAGTATACCAACCAATTCCACCTATAAACAACTAGGTTATGAATTGGATACCCAAGGAAACCCCACATTCTCCATCGAAATAGACGGTGCCGTAATCACTAACCAATTACTCCCCTCTATAGGTTCACGAAGCCTAAATCGTGTAATCACCACGAATTCTGAAGAGGAAATCTGGCATAAATTAGGAGAAGGAGACATTATCGAATCCCTCAGCGATGGCAGGTACATCATGGTTGACAAGGCCTATTTTATACAGCTTGAAAGCTCTGAGCTATACAAACCCCTAATAAGAGAATCGAACGGCAAGGCCGAGCTTTTGGTGAAAATCCCTGCAGGAACCCAAGAATTCGCTTATACATTAATCTGGTAATTTTTAAAATAGAATCATGAACAAGACAATCAATATCAATACAAAATTGTTGCTGGTAGCACTTCTATTTACTGGATCTCAATTTGTAATAGCGCAGTCTAGAGAGGATATTATCAAAAAAGAATCTAAGTATTACAAAATTGTAGACGTACCAATTCCAAAGGACGTCATTTTGGAAGTTGGTGGTTTAGCACTTACCCCAAAAAATGAATTGGGTGTTTCTACACGAAGAGGTGAAGTTTGGCTCATCAATAATCCCAATAGTAAAAAACCGATTTACAAAAGGTATGCTCATGGCTTACATGAATCTCTTGGCCTGGCCTATAAGGACAATGGGTTTTATTTGGCCCAGCGGGCCGAATTAACAAGGCTTGAGGACAAAAATGGTGATGGAAAAGCAGACTTATATAAGACTGTGTTTTCGTGGCCCCTATCTGGTAACTATCACGATTACTCCTACGGACCAAAGTTTGATAAGAACGGTGACATGTATGTCACATTGAATCTTGGTTGGGAAGGCAAAGGGGTGAGTAAAGTCAGATGGCGTGGATGGTTGCTTAAAATATCTACTGAGGGGGACATGACACCAATAGCGACAGGTTTACGTTCTCCTGCAGGCTTTGAGATATTGGATGATGGAGCAGTATTTTTCACCGAAAACCAAGGTGACTGGGTTGGTTCAGGAAGAATGACACATTTAGAATCAGGTGATTTCGCAGGAAACCCAGCTGGGCTGAAATGGACAGATGATCCCCGATCACCGCTAAAATTAAAGCCAGAGGACATTGAAGAAAAATCAGGATTAAGCCTTTACGAATATTCAAAAAAGGTACCTGCATTAAAAGCACCAGCCATCTGGTTTCCTCATACGATTTTAGGAATCTCCACCTCAGATATACTAATAGATACTACTGGCAACAATTTTGGGCCATTTGAAGGTCAGATGTTTGTTGGAGATCAAGGTCACAGCAAAATAATGAGAGTTGCTATGGAGAAAATCAATGGTGTCTACCAAGGCGCTACATTTCCATTTGTTGAAGGCTTCTCCTCTGGAATTTTGAGAATGATTTGGAGCAATGACAACAGCATGTTCGTTGGAATGACCGCTCGAGGATGGGGTTCAACAGGTGGTGAAGAATATGGCATACAACGTTTAGTTTGGACTGGAAAAACGCCCTTTGAAATTAAAACCATAAAAGCCCAGGCAGATGGTTTCCTTTTAGAGTTTACGAAACCCGTCAATAGAAAATTGGCATCTCAAACAGCCTCCTATGACATGAGTTCTTTCACTTATCATTATCATAATACTTATGGAAGTGAAATTGTAGATCAACAATCAGGTATGATTCACGAAGCTAAGGTCTCAGCCGATGGATTGTCTGTGAAATTGGGTATTCATGGCATGAGACTAGGATTTATTCACCAAGTAAAAGCATTGGGCATCAAGTCAAATACTGGTGAATCCTTATTGCACAACACTGGATTTTATACTTTAAATGAAGTGCCAGGAGGGGTCCTAAATTCTCCTCCTTCCCCATCGATGTCAGGCACAACAGCATCGATAGACCAACCTAAACGAACCAATCAAATGCCTGTTTCATGGCTAAATGGTCCAGATAAAAAGTTGACTGGTGGCACCAAGCTAGGACTCAAGTTTGATTTCACAGAAATGGTGGTGAAACGCAACGAAAAGATTGAGCTTACTTTCAATAATACGGATGACATGCTTCACAATTTGGTGATTTTGAAACCAGGTGAAGATAACGCAGATAAAATCGGCCAAATGGCTATGCAACTTGGATTAGATGGTGACAAAATGAATTATGTACCTGATTCGGATTTGGTCATGTACCATACCGCTGTTATCCAACCAAACACTTCAGAAGCTATCTATTTTCAGGCGCCAAGCGAACCAGGTGAATATTGGATCATCTGTACTTTCCCTGGTCACTCATTGACAATGAGAGCGAAACTGATTGTGAAGTAACCATTACTGTCATCTCGTAGCGAAGCGAAGAGATCCTTTCAATGAATACAGGTGCAATTTTAAGAAGTGCAAAGATTCCTCCATTGCATGATGGAATGACAGACTTTTGAGGCACGCATTGCTGTCATCTCGTAGCATAGCGGTTGTGAAGTAAACCATACTGTCATCTCGCAGTAAAGCGGAGAGAACTTCTTATTAAAGAATGAGAATAGGTGAAAAGATTCCTCCATTACATTACGGAATGACAGGCTTTTGAGGTTACCAACCCTCAGAGTCTCCTATGGATGACTTTGAGTAGGTTTAAGCGTCCTTGTTTGTGTTCTTCACCAACAAGTCTTCGAGCTACACTCTAAATTGATTTCTTTAGTCAGCCGAACAAAGATTCTGAAACAAGTTCAGAATGACTGCAGTTTTTTTAATACTCTTTACTTAGATATACTGATTAATAATATTCTCAAATAGCTCCTGTTTCCCGCTTTGAAGAGGCAATTCGCCATTCTCTTGTGCAATCGCATAAAGGTCATTGAGTGTGAGCTTTCCAGCTTCAAAGTCCTTTCCTTTACCTGAATCGAAAGAACTATAGCGTTCATTTCTCAATTTCTCATAAGGAGATGAACTAACGATTTTATCAGCAGTGATCAACGCACGAGCAAATGTATCTGCACCACCAATATGTGCATGAAACACATCATCAATGTCCGTGGAGCTCCTTCTTATTTTAGCATCAAAATTGACACCTCCCCCTTGTAACCCTCCTGCCTTTAAGAAAACCAGCATGGCCTCGGTTGTTTCTTGAATATTGATTGGGAATTGGTCTGTATCCCATCCATTTTGGTAATCACCTCGATTGGCATCTATACTTCCAAGCATACCTGCGTTTGCAGCTACTTCTAATTCATGCTGAAATGTATGTTGCGCCAAAGTAGCATGATTCACTTCAATGTTAATTTTAAAATCTTTGTCAAGACCAAATTCTCTCAAGAAACCTATGGCCGTTGCTGTATCAAAATCATATTGATGTTTTGAAGGCTCCATGGGTTTGGGCTCGATAAAGAAAGTCCCTTTGAAACCCTGTGCTCTTGCATAATCCCTTGCCATAGTTAAAAATTGAGCCATATGGTCCAACTCCCTTCCCATATCCGTATTCAGCAAGGTCATATAACCTTCTCTCCCGCCCCAGAAAACATAATTCTCACCGCCTAATGCAATGGTGGTGTCTAAAGCCAGTTTAATTTGTCCACCGGCTCTAGCTACAACATCAAAATTAGGGTTGGTAGCGGCACCATTCATGTACCTTGGATTTGAAAAGCAATTAGAGGTACCCCAAAGCAGTTTAACAGCAGAAGCTTTCTGCTTTTCTTGGAGGTAATCGGTAATTGACGATAATCTTTCTTCTGATTCAGAAAATGTGGCCCCTTCCTCTACCAAATCGAAATCATGGAAACAGTAATAATCAAAGCCCATTTTGGTAATAAATTCAAAGGCAGCGTCCGCCTTATCGCGTGCACGTTGCATTGCGTCTTTGGCTTGATCCCAAGCAAAATTTTGAGTTCCTGGTCCAAAAGGATCACCACCTTGACCACAGAAGGTATGCCAGTAAGCAATAGCAAACCTAAAATGCTCCCTCATTGTTTTTCCTGCAACAAGTTGTTCGGGGTTATAATATTTGAAAGCAAGCGGGTTATCTGAATTGGCCCCTTCAAATTGTATTTGTCCAATACCTTTATAATATTCCTTATCTCCTAATACGATCATTCTCTTGCTTTTAATTGATTATTCAACTCGGCTTCCCAGCACTTATAGGCCTTTTCATAAGCCGTCTTATCTGATAGTGGTTTATATGTTTTGACGTAGTCATTGTCCTTCACAAAGGCTGCAAATTGCTCCAGGCCGTCTTGAAATAAAACACATGCCCTTGCCGCTCCAACCGCTCCTGTAGTCTCATAAATTTCTATCTCTTGTCCTATAAGAGTCGCCAATGTGGTTGAAAATAGTTCGGACTGAAACAAATTATCGTTCCCTGCTCTAATCACCTTAATAGCTGCACCATCTTTTTTCAAGATGTTCATACCATAAACAAACGAAAAGGCAATTCCTTCTAGCGCTGCCCTGTACAAATGTCCCTCATTATGAATGTTGAAATTCAAATTAGAGATGTGGGATTTCATATTAATATTTTCCAGCATGCGTTCAGCCCCATTGCCAAAGGGAATCACTAAGACTCCCTCTGATCCCACAGGAATAGCAGACGCCTTTCTATTCATCTCATCATAAGATGTTGAACCAGTCAGATTCTTTAACCATCGATATTGAATGCCTGTCCCATTAATGCACAATAATTTACCGATTTGCGCGGCCTTTTTGTCCGTACTTACATGAAGGAAATTATTGATCCGTGAAGTTTCCTTAATGTCATCAATATCTGAAACAGCGTAAAGCACACCAGAGGTACCTCCAGTTGCCGCTATTTCTCCTCTTTTGAAAACATTCAATGACAATGCATTATTAGGCTGATCGCCCGATCTATAAGTAACTGGTGTTCCAACAGGGATTCCTGTAATTGCAGCTGCTGTTGCTGAAACAGCTCCTTGGTGCGTGAAATTATCCACAATTTCGGGTGTCAACGCACTTGGTATCCCAAAATGATCTAAAAGACCGGTTGGTACACTATCATTTTTATAATCCCATAAAATACCTTCTGATAATCCGTTTTTAGTCGTTGTAATTTTCCCTGTGAGCTTATATGCTATGTAGTCACCTGGAAGCATGTATTTGCTCACTTTCTGGAAAGTCTCAGGCTCGTTTTCCTTTACCCACTTCAGTTTTGAGGCCGTAAAATTAGCTGGTGAATTTAGTAAGTGGGTATCGCAGTAGTCTTTACCCAAATCATTATACGCTCGTGCACCAATTTCTACAGCACGACTATCACACCAAATGATGGCATTGCGTAATGAATTGCCATGCTCATCCACAACAACAAGTCCGTGCATCTGATAGGCGATTCCAATTCCAATTATTTGATCGCCAAGGACATTTGAATTATTAATTACATGTTTAGTGGCTTCGCAAACATAATCCCACCACAAATCAGGATCTTGTTCAGCCCAGCCCTCCTTCAGACATAGAATATCCATTTCCTTTTCCGGTATGCTTGAGATTGCTAAGCTTTTCCCAGTAGAAGCATCAACTAATGCCACCTTAATGAATGAACTGCCGATGTCATAACCGATGTAATATTTATTCATTATTCATTATTAACACAAAACCTAATTAGCTATTCAATTCAAGAAACCAAAAATCAGTCAAGAATCTAGCTGAATGTTTAAAAAAATTTGAGGCGACAAAAGAATTATAGTTTGCTAACCGTCAATATATCAAAACTTAGTTGAGAACTTTGTTTTCTTTATATTTCATTTCTTTAATCAATTATAATATCATGAGAAATTTGTTGTTATTGAGCGGTTTAATTTTTTGTCAATGCTCCCTCCTTTTTGGACAAGTTGATCTGTCCTATTACCTGCCTGAAAATCAAACCTATGATTCGAGTATACCAACTCCTAAGTCAGTTTTAGGTTATGAAATTGGAGATTGGCACGTAAGTCATGACAAACTCGTCAACTACATGTATGCTGTAGCTGCGGCATCTGATAGAGTTACTATAACGGAGTACGCACGTACCTATGAAAACAGGCCGTTGCTTTTACTCACGATTACCAACCCAGATAACCATGCGCGTATTAATGATATTCGGGCGACTCATTTAAAATTAACTACAAGTGCTGCAGATGAAGTTGACATTGAAAACCAACCTTCTGTTGTATGGCTAGGACATAGCGTACATGGTAATGAACCAAGTGGCGCGAACTCTTCTTTGGTTACATTGTATCATTTTGCGGCAGCTCAGGGTGCTGAAATAGATAAAACATTAAAGGAAACAGTCATTCTCATAGACCCTTCAATTAATCCTGATGGGCTTAACCGGTTCGCTAGTTGGGTGAATTCACACAAAGGTCAAAATCTGGTTGCTGACCCTAATAATCTAGAACAGAATGAAATGTGGCCACGTGGCAGAACCAACCATTACTGGTTCGATTTAAACAGAGACTACATTCCCTTACAATTACCCGAATCAGTAGGCAGAATTGCTAAAATCCATGAGTGGAAACCGAACTTATATACTGATCATCATGAGATGGGAACCAATTCAACCTTCTTCTTCCAACCTGGCGTACCCTCTAGAGTGCATCCACTGATCCCTAAAGAGAACTACCAGCTCACAGAAAAGATTTCTGGTTATTTCCAAGAAGGTATGGACAACATCCAATCATTTTATTTTTCGAAGGAAAATTATGATGACTATTACCCTGGTCGTGGGCCAACCTATGTAGACTTTAATGGTGGCATGGCTGTGCTTTTTGAACAAGCCAGTTCCAGAGGACATGCACAGGAAAGTGACAATGGAATATTAGAGTTTCCTTTTACAATCAGGAACCAGCATCGTTCAGCACTTGCCTCTGTTAAAGCCGTATTTGAAATGCGCATTGAGCTTTTAAATTATCAAAAAGACTATTATGCTGAGGGGCTAAAGTTGGCAGACAAGGATCCTGTTAAAGCTTACCTTTTTGGTTCAGATAAAGACCCCGCAAAAGCATTTCATCTGGCGAAAATGGTTAAAAGGCATGACATTGACATCTATCATGTAAAGGATGAAATCAAAATAGGGAATGATACCTACGTGCCAGGCTCCAGTTATCTAGTACCAATGAATCAAGACCAGTACCGGTTAATTCATGGCTTATTTGAAATCAGGAATAGTTTTACAGACAGTCTATTCTACGATGTTTCAGCATGGACTTTACCACTTGCATTTAATCTAGAGTTTCAAGCATTGAGTAGTCGTGATTATAGCAATACACTGCTAGGTACTGCTTTTGGATCAGATCCATTTCCAAAAGGAGAACTCATTGGAGGTAAAAGCAATTACGCTTATGTATTTGAGGTTCATGGATATTATGCTCACAGAGCCATAAATCGATTATTATCTGCAGGTGTCAGAGTAAAGGTAGGTAGCAAAGAGTTTACAAATACTGATGGTAAGACCTTCTCGATTGGATCAGTTATGGTTCCTTTAAGCACGCAGGGAATTCCTTTAGACAAGATCCATGAAGTTATAGCAACCATTGTTGAAGAAGATGCAATTGATGTTTACAATTTCAAGGATGGTGGTTCAATAAATGGCCCAGATTTGGGTAGTGGCTCTTTTAGTTTATTAGAGAAACCTGAGATCTTGATTTTAGCTGAAGGTGGAATGTCAGGTGGAGATGTTGGAGAAGCTTGGCACTTACTCGATACACGTTTCAAGATGTCGCCTTCACTTGTTTCTATGGATAAATTCAACAGTATTAATCTTGACAGGTACAATACTATTATCTTGCTTGACGGCCGATATGGGAGTATTTCTGATGGGGCTAAAGCAAAATTAAAGACATGGATAACTAAGGGTGGACTAGTGGTAGCTTCTAAAGGAGGAACCAAATGGTTGGCTGATTCAAAGATTACTAACTTAACCTTTACGAGAACTCCAGGACCTAAACGTGCGATCAATAACTACAGTGACTATAGAAACATCAATGGGGCTCAAGTAATAGGCGGTAGTATTTTCAAAGCCAAAATAGACCTTGGTCACCCTATTGGATGGGGGTTTTACAATTCTGAAGTGCCCTTATTTAAGCGAGGTATTCTCATCATGAATAAATCTAACAACCCATTCGCTAACCCTTTAACCTATACATCCAATTCTCTTTGGAGTGGTTATGTTCCTGAAGAAAAGCTACCCTTCATTGATAATTCTGCTGCGGTAGCAACTTCGGCAGTCGGTAGAGGGATGGTAATCAGCTATACAGACAACCTTAATTTCAGGGCATTCTGGTACGGCACGAATAAATTATTTTTGAACAGCATATTCTTTGGGAAAGTGATTAACCCTGGAACGGCTAGATAAATTCAAACAGCAATATGAACAAACAAGAAGCAAGAGAAATTCTGGAATCAATGACGAGTGGTGATAGCCTTCTACGCCATGCAAGGACTGTAGAATTGGTGATGGAAGCCTATGGAAAACAATTTGAAGAAGACAGTGAAGAATGGGCAATTACGGGCATGTTGCATGACGCTGATTATGAAGCTTATCCAGAGGATCATCCTAATCGAATTGTGGCTATGCTTCGTGAAAAGGGCGAAGAAAAAATGGCACATGCTATCTCAGCACATTACACCAAATGGAATGTCCCTTATGAAACTCGTTTGGACAAAGCCCTAATTGCCTGTGATGAGCTAACTGGATTCATCGTTGCCTGTTGTCAAGTTCGTCCAGAAGGGATTAATGGACTTACTCCGAAATCCGTCAAAAAGAAGTTGAAACAGAAAAGTTTTGCGGCCAAGGTTGAGCGTGACGAGATTCAGGCTGGAGTTGACATGCTAGAGGTCGATATGACTGAACATATCCAATTTATCATTAATGTTCTTTTCGCCAATAGAGAGGAGTTGAAAATCTAACGATCGTCATTCCAGAATTTTTATGCTTATCTTCTTAAAGCATAAAAATATCAGGAATCTATTTTAGATGCCAGATCAATGAAGTCAAATGAAAAAACTAGTTGTCCTTACTGGAGCGGGTATCAGTGCCGAAAGTGGTCTTAAAACATTTAGAGACTCCAATGGGCTATGGGAAGGACGTGATGTGATGGAAGTGGCCTCTCCTATTGGTTGGGAGAACAATCCTGCATTAGTACTGGACTTGTATAATAAGAGAAGAAAACAAGCGCTTCATGCCGAACCAAATCAAGGACATACTATCCTTAAGGCATTAGAAGATAATTTTGAGGTTACTATCATCACGCAGAACGTAGACAATCTTCATGAAAAAGCTGGGTCGACAAACGTGATCCATCTCCATGGCCAACTATTCCAATCCAGAAGTACTGCCAATGAAACCTTGATTTATGAAATGGACGATTGGAAGCTTGAGCTAGGTGATAAATGTGAGCAAGGTGCACAACTGCGTCCAAATATTGTTTGGTTTGGAGAAGCCGTCCCTATGATGGACTTGGCAATTGATATTACAAAAACAGCAGATATTCTACTAATAGTAGGTACTTCAATGCAGGTTTACCCGGCCGCTGGCTTGATTGATTTCGCTCCTTCAAATATCCCCATGTATATAATTGACCCGAATAAACCCACTACCAGAGATCAACCTAATCTTTTCTTTATCGAAGAAAAAGCAACTACAGGGATGAAAAAAATTAGAGAAGAACTACTAAGGGAATTCAACTAGTATTTTGTCTATAAATAAATTAAAGCACATTTGTGCCACAATGAAATCCATGAGAATTATACCAGCCACATTTGATCCATTCCTTGTTCAAGGATAGTAATACGGCTGTCTTACCTCTTCCCAACTCTTTTTTCTATCTTATAATTCTCAAATAATGAATCAATCAAAACTTTCTATAAAGAAGCTTTTCGAGTACTTCAAGATTGCCATTGCCGGCAAAGAAGAAAACTATACTTCCGGCAGTATCAAAAGAGCAATTTTTATGCTCTCTATTCCCATGATCTTAGAGATGCTCATGGAAGCTACTTTTGCTTTAGTAGACATGATTTATGTTTCAAGAATCAGTACTAATGCAATTGCAACGGTGAATAGTACGTTTTTTAAATGCCGGATTACGGTAGAATCCTAAAGTCTGTCATTCCGTAATGCAATACAGGAATCCTTGCGCTTATTAAAAGCCATGCTTTACTGGAAAAGGTCTCTCCGCCATGCTACGAGATAACAGGACTGGTGTTAAAAATCATGTTTCAAAAAAACGGCGCTATCTCACTACTCCATTGACAACCTTGACTTCTTCAGCATTAAGATCAACAAGAAAACCATTGACCACCGCATACTTTGGCTGATCATTTTTTGTCAATAAAAAAGTAGCATGAGACCCCAATGCCAAACGATCATTAAGCCTACTCCCTTCACGTAAAATGCCTATAGGGTATTTTGTATAGCGGACATTGGCAGGGATATCTTTCACCTTGACATGTGTTATTCCTCGTTTCATTAGTCCAACGAAGTCCTGCTTTCCTAAATCCGAATAAGCAATTGATTCATCAAGCACTTCTCCGCTGCTGTATGTCAAACCAGTAGCGTCTAGCGTTTCAAATCCATAATAAATTGATAGGTCCCCCAATTCTTGAATGCTACTAGAAAAATAATACTTAGAATGGTTATCATATTCCACCTCAAAACGGTTCATGGCTGCATCCAAAGTATATTCCTTCCCTTCTAATTTATAAGTTAGATTTTCAATCTTTAGGTCAAAGAGCTGTCTCTTATTGAAGGGCAAGGCATCATATTTTGAAAAATCTTCAGATTCATATGACTTATCAGCAATAATTTCCAATGCCGAAAGAATACTCATGAAGTTTAGCTTTCTGATCTCTTGTTTTTCTCTATCGTTTTGATATCCGCCCGACTCAATTAAAATGGTGCTTGTCCCCCACTTTTGAATATTATCACCAAATGCCCTTGGCTCATAGGCATCATCGTATTTGGCTACCTGATTTGGTGCGTATTTCTGAATTACATCATTCATTTTACCAATGACCTTCATGGCATCACCTCGAACATCGTTAATGTCTTTTGGATAATTATAAGCGGGTGCCAAAAAAGATATAGTAGCCGGATTTGGACTATAACCTACTGTAGTATAACGACTTTGGTCATGAAGATTGAAACCAAAATCGGCATCAAGTCGATCTCTTATACCTTTTAGTATTTGTGCCTCAGCCGATTGTAACCGTTGTGCATCTCTATTCAAGTCAATGCCTAAGGCGTTTCTCCTGGCAAACAACTCCGCACCATCAGGGTTGAGCATCGGTACAAAATGAATGGTAAGTTTACTTAAAAGGTTGGCTTTAAAGTCTGCAAAATCGCGTGATTCAAAGAGATTAAAAATATCAAACAAAGCCATGGTAGCGGTAGATTCATTACCATGCATTTGTGACCAGAGCAATACGCTTGTTTGCCCAGTTCCAATAGAAAGCATGTTTATGTCTCTACCTTCTATTGACATGCCCAACTTCTCTACCTTAAAGAGTCCATTCTTCTTGAGATTATAGATCAACGGCTGTAAATCCTCGAATTTGAACCTTCGATCCTTTAAGCTTGTCTCTTTGTACTTTTCGTAAGCATCATAGAGTTGCTTATCGATGATTTGTGCTGAAATTGTGGTCACAATAAATAGGGTTATAAAAATGAAGCTTAAGCGCATAATTTATTTTTTAATAGGCCCCTTCAAGCCTAAATCTTTAATGGAATTTCTTATGTCATTCATAAACTGGTCTCCGGGATCACTTTTAACCGTGAGGTAATTAGGGTCCTTTTCTTTCCACAACTCATGGCCAATAAATGTTTTGTACTCATGATGGCCAATGACATATTTAATGTCATGTTTGCCCGAGAGCATTCTAATCAATTCAATATTTGACTTTAATTGTGCAGCAGTCATAGGCAAATCCTTTGTTCCACCAATATTTTCGATCCCTATGGCACAATGGTTTAACCCAATTACATGCCTTGCAAAAGTGGTATCAGCTAAAAGTTGGTAAATCGTACCATCTCTATCAATCATATACTGAGAGGAGACATTCAAAGCACCAGCACTCTGGATTCCTGCCCTACTACTAGGGAGTCTTGCCTGATTAAAAGTCCTAAACGAAGCTTCGAATGTGGGTATCACTGTCCAATGCACAACTACCATCTGAGGAACAATAGTTGGCTCATCTTGCACCATGCTATAGCGCTCATTTAGATAGGCCATAGAAAGTGCCTTCCTTTCCTCATCAAAAATGATTGGCTTTTGAATAATGGATTGCGCCTTACTAATTACCGACAACAGTAATAGCCCAATTAGTACCGAATATTTATTCATATGTCGAAGATATTAAATATGCCTGATTTTGCTTCTGCCTTTTATGTATTAACATTTCAAATTACCACTTAAACGACTGCAAGACTTATTTTCTTTAATCATTGTTTCTTAAATAGTCCTCACTTTTAATACAACAGTGTCCAAATCTCAATTTCTCCTGCATACATGTAGGAAAGTTAGCTGCGCTTTCAGCGAATTAGATTCATGTCATTTTTTTTTGTGATCGAAAATAAAGAGCCTTGCGCCCGCAAATAAAAACATTAGATCAATAACTATACAATCATATGAAATCCTCAAAAAATTATTTATTCATTTTAGTAGCACTGACATTTATCAGTTTACAAAGCTTTGCACAAGATGAGCAACCACCAAGAGAAAAATGGAGCCTTGAAACAATACAAGGAACAGTAAATACAATCAATAAAGAGACAAGGGAAATAACCTTAATCGGTTCATTAGGGGAGTTAATTGCTTTTACAGCAAGTGATGCAGTAGAAAGATTTGATGAGATCGAAGTGAATGACATTGTTACATTTGAATCTTGGTCATACATGTTGGCTGAATTTCGTGCACCTACTGCAGAAGAAATAGCAGAACCACTAGTAATGATAGCCGAAGGCGGGAAAGCGCCTGCAGGAATGGCACCTAGTGCTGTTGTTGGTGCTGTCATGAGAGGTGTTGTAACCATTGAAGCGTTAAACCGACCTTATATGATTGCTACAGTAAAAGGACCTAGAGGGAATTATGTAACCATTCCAATGGAAGATGCTAAGTTTATGACAAAGCTCCATATTGGTCAAGTAGTAATTCTTACCTATGCTGAAGCCGTAGCGGTTTCTTTAGAAAAAGTTGGAGCGATAGATATTGATAAAAAATAAACTAAAATGTTTCCTGAAAAAATCAAGGCTGAAATTTCAGTCTTGATTTTTTATATAACAGATTAAACTTCAGAAAATGAGAGTGCACAATTCCTCTACCGCACAGCCCTCATAATCACCATTTTCAAGAGCTTGTTACCATTTAAAACATGGCCAAATAATATAAAACCTCCTCAATCTTAACACGTTAATTGTACTCGGAATTGGTCTAAAAATAAATATCAATATCAGGGAACAATTTTGATCATTTCTGACTTATGTCAGCTGTAAAACTAAAATATGTTACGAAAAATAATAGGCATTGTATTGGGCATCGGTCTTCTTGGAGGTGCAGTATTTGTGGCAAAAACCTTAATTGACAATAATCAAAGGGTAGTGCGCGAAGTTCCAAAAACCATTAAAACCGTTTTCACTCAAAAAGTTTCAAATTCTCAAATTCCAATAGTGGTAAAAGCTAACGGTAATTTGGTGGCTTCTAGAAAAATTGAAGTGTTTTCAGAAGTACAAGGAATATTTAAGGAAGCCTCAAAGCCGTTTAAATCAGGACAGTTTTACAAGAAAGGGGAAGTACTCATGGACATAAATAGTTCAGAGTTTTATACAAGTCTACTTTCTCAACGAAGTACATTATATGATCTAATCACGGGTATGATGCCTGATTTAAGGTTTGATTATCCGGAATCATTCGATCATTGGGACGCTTACCTTAAAGCATTCGAACTTGACAAGAACCTAAAGACACTTCCTGAGCCCCTGAATGACCAGGAAAAATACTTCGTAAATGGTCGCCAAGTAGTTACCACCTTTTATGACATAAAAAACTTAGAAGAGCGTTATCGTAAATACAAGATCATCGTTCCTTTTGACGGAGTATTAACAGAATCCCTAGTCAACCCAGGTACATTGATTCGTTCTGGCCAGAAATTAGGAGAGTTTGTTTCCTTAAAGGCTTTTGAATTAGAAGTTGATGTCAACCTCGAATACATGGATATTTTGAGAGTCGGTAAAGAAGTTTTACTATCCGACTTAACAGATGAGCATGAATGGCAAGGAATTGTCAAAAGAGTCAATGGCAAAGTTGATCAAAGTTCACAAACCGTGAAGGTCTATATTGGTGTCCAAGGAAAGAATCTTCTTGAAGGCATGTATCTAGAAGCCAACATTGCAGCTAGAGCTGAAGAAGACGCCCTTGAGATTCCAAGATCCCTACTTCAAAACGAAAGTGAAGTATATGTAGTTGAAGATGGAAAGTTAGCCATCAAACAAGTTACCGCAGTATATTTCACCAATAAAACAGCCATCATCAAAGGGCTAAAGGACGGCACTGAAATGGTCAACAGGCCTTTGCCGGGAGCCTACAGTGGCATGTTGGTGAAAATTGCTAAAAGCAGTCAAACTATTGATAAGTAAGTCATGAGAAAAATCATTACCTATTTTATCAAGTATTCGGTTGCTGTTAATATCTTAATGGCTGCCCTGATTATTTTTGGAATCCTTGGATTACTGAAGATGAAATCTTCTTTCTTTCCTCTGAATGATTCAAAAATCATTAATATCTCTGTTACTTATCCTGGAGCCTCTCCTTTGGAAATTGAAGAGGGTATTGTTTTAAAAATTGAAGACAATCTTAAAGGAGTAGTTGGAATTGACCGTGTTACTTCTGTAAGTAATGAAAACTCGGGCCGTATTTCTGTAGAAATTGAAAAAGGCCGAGACATTGACCTTATGGTTCAAGAGGTGAAAAATGCGGTCGATCGTGTGCCCTCCTACCCAACCGGAATGGAACCTTTGGTTGTTAATAAGACAGAAAGTTCAAGACCAACCATCTCATTTTCATTGAGTGGTGACAATGTTCCACTTAAGTCGCTAAAAGATGTTGCAAGAGAGATCGAAAATGATCTACGAGCAATTGAAGGTATATCTCAGGTGGGATTATCTGGTTTCCCTGCAGAAGAGATTGAAATAGCGGTAAGAGAAAAAGACTTATTGGCTTTTAACCTCTCCTTTTCAGAAGTGGCAAGCGCTGTTTCTCAAGAAAATATCATTGTTACTGGAGGTAATATCAAAACTGATTTAGAAGAGTATTTGATCCGTGCAAACAGCAGGTCCTATACAGCAAAGGAATTAGATTATTTGGTTGTAAGGGCGGATCCAAACGGTCAGGTGATTAGGTTAAAAGATGTAGCCGAAGTAAGAGATCGTTTTGCAGAAAGTCCTAATGCGCGATTTTTCAATGGCAGGAGCTCCGTAAATGTAAGTATCAGCAATACTAATGATGAAGATTTAATTTCAACTGCAGAAAATGTACGGGCCTATGTTGCCGATTTTAATCAGAGGTATACCAACCTGCAATTAGATACGATTAATGACACCTCTATAACGCTTGTTCAGAGAACCCAATTATTGACTGAAAATGCCTTGGTAGGAATGCTTTTAGTGCTTTTCTTCTTGTCGCTTTTCCTTAACACGCGTCTAGCATTCTGGGTGGCTATAGGATTGCCTATTGCTTTCTTAGGCATGTTCATTTTTGCCCCAGGCTTGTCTGTAACAATCAATATTTTATCCCTTTTCGGTATGATTATCGTGATTGGAATTTTGGTAGATGATGGAATTGTAATAGCAGAAAACATTTATCATCACTACGAAAAAGGAAAAAGCAGGGTCCAAGCTGCAATAGATGGTACAATGGAAGTGATCCCTCCTATTGTCTCTGCTATTTTAACCACCATTTTAGCCTTTAGTACGTTCCTCTTCCTTGAGGGCAGAATAGGTGAATTCTTTGGTGAAGTTTCTGTAGTTGTAATTTTAACACTTTCAGTTTCTTTAGTTGAGGCCTTGATCATTTTACCTGCTCACATAGCCCATTCCAAAGCCTTAGTAAAACAAGATCCAAAAAGAAAGAAAACAGGAATTGGCCGTGTCTTTAGCAAGCTGAGGGATATTAATAAAATCGGAGATGCGATCATTACTTTTTTAAGGGATGGCATCTACACGAGGGTTTTGAGATTCTCTTTGAAAAATCGCTTTTTAGGCTTATCAATTGCTTTTGGCTTATTAATTCTTACAGCTGGCGCTATTGGGGGCGGTATTATTAGGACTACTTTCTTCCCACAATTAGCAAGTGATCAGGTGTCAATTAACTTAAAAATGCCAGAAGGCACCAATGTTACTATTACTGATTCCATTCTAACAGTAATTGAGGAAAAGGCATGGTTGATCAATGAAGAGTTTACGGATAGACAAGGTACTGGCGAACAGGTTATCCAAAACATCATCAAGCAGATTGGACCCGGCACTGCCAACGGTAATCTAAGTATAAATTTATTACCTGGGGAATCTCGGGCATTCCCTTCCGATGAAGTTGGAAATGCAATAAGAGCAGCCATGGGACCTGTTTACGGTGTTGAAGCGCTGACCTATGGTGGTGGACGAAACTTTGGAGGAAGCCCGATTTCCATATCCCTTTTAGGAAATAATATTGCAGAACTTAAAGCTGCAAAAAAGGAGCTCAAAGAAGTAATGGAAAGAAATGCGCTGTTAAAAGACATTACTGATAACGATCCGACAGGAATCAAAGAAATCAACATTAAACTCAAGGACAAGGCCTACTTATTGGGTTTGAGTACTCAATCCGTAATGAGCCAGATTCGATATGGTTTTTTCGGATTTCAGGCACAGCGTTTTCAGCGTGGACAAGATGAAATCCGTGTTTGGGTGCGTTATGATGCCCAAGACCGATCTAGCATCAACAACCTTGACGAGATGAAGGTCTCAACCCCTGATGGCTCAAAAGTACCGTTTTCAGAAATAGCCGAATATGAAATAGAACGTGGTGAAATTGCCATTAATCACTTAGACGGAAGAAGGGAAATGCAAATTACGGCTGACCTTTCTGACCCATCAGAAAGTGCTCCAGAGATATTAGCCCAACTAAGAGATGTGGTAGTTCCTGAAATTCAGGCCAGGTACCCTTCAGTCACTGCATTATATGATGGACAAAAGCGAGAGCAAAATAAATTGACAAATTCTGCTACTACGGTTATTCCTATTATAATACTCTTGATTTACATCATCATTGCCTTTACGTTTAGATCTTATGGGCAACCTTTATTACTGCTTTTACTTATCCCTTTAAGTCTTATAGGTGTAGCATGGGGACATTGGATTCATGGTTTTCCTATTAATATACTTTCCTGGCTCGGTGTTATTGCGCTGATTGGAATAATGGTTAATGATGGTTTGGTCTTAATCGGTAAATTCAATAGTTACCTTAAGGAAGGCATGCCATATGACAAGGCACTCTTTGAAGCTTCAAAATCTAGGTTTAGGGCAATTTTCTTAACCTCCTTGACCACCATTGCAGGGTTAGCACCTTTGATATTAGAAACAAGTAGGCAAGCGCAATTCTTAATCCCTATGGCAATTTCGATTGCTTATGGCATTGGTGTTGCAACCGTGCTTACACTCGTGATACTGCCAATTTATTTAAGCTTAGCAAATTCATTAAAAGTGAGTATGAAATGGTTATCGAGTGGTGAGAAAGTTAAAAGAGAAGAAGTTGAAAGAGCATATTTAGAACTAAATACTGAAGTTCATGATTAAGAGATATTTTATAATTGCCACGCTCCTTTTGATTGGTAATTTGATAAAAGCACAAGATTTACTTAGTAAAGTAGATGCTTTGATAATTGTTATGGAAAACAATTTTGACGTTAAACTTTCCAAGGAACAAATCAAAATTGCTGAAACTAACACCAGTATTTTTAACTCTGGTTATTTACCTACACTTACCGGAACAGCCGGAATAGCCTACAACTCTGATAATGTTAATGTTCAGTTTCAAGATGGTCGAGAGACAAGCTTGAATGGAGCGACCTCGAACAGTCGAAATGCAGGTTTAGGCTTGAATTATGTACTGTTCAATGGGTTTAATAGGAAATTCAACATGGAACGTAATGAGGAGTTTTTAAACCGTGGGCAACTAACCTTAAGGGCAACGCTAGAAAACACAATTCTTTCTCTTTACGGCACCTACTATCAGGTTGCGCAGTCACAACAAAATGTGGAGAATCTGAAGGAAACTTTGACAATTTCAAAAGGGCGATTACAGCGAGTCGGATATGGCTATGAGTATGGCAGAAGCAGCAGGTTAGACTTATCAAATGCACAAGTTGATGTTTACACTGACAGTATTAACTTTCTTAATGCAACCCAAAATCTACAGAATACAAAAAGAGATTTAAACTTTATATTAGGTCTTCCGGCAAACAATCCTTTTGATATTGACACTACTGTGAATTTCAGTTCCAGTGTTGACAAAGCAGTGTTTTTAGAAGGTTTAGAAAAAAACAATGTTGAAATACTAATAGGACGTTCCGATATTACTATTAATCGACAATCAACCAAAATATCACAGTCGAATTTATACCCAACATTAAGTTTGACTGGAGGCTATAATTATAGGCTTGGCAATAATAATAGTGCTTCATTTCTTGCCTCGAGCAATAGTACAGGTTTAACAGGCGGACTTAACTTAGGATGGAACCTATTCGATGGAGGTATTACTAAGACAAACACTCAAGTCGCTAAGATTAATGAAAACATAGGAGTGGTAAGTTTGGAACAATTAAGAAGTAATCTCCTTGTTGTTTTTGAAAATGCCTGGGGTGATTATCAAAACAAGCTCTTTGTTGTGGCTGCTCAGCAAAACAACCTTCTGGCAAACCGAATGAACTTTGACAGAACAGTAGAGCAATATAAACTTGGTCAAATCAATTCGATTGATTTTAGAAATGCACAAAGAAATTTACTTCTAGCCGAAGTTGGATTGACACAAGCGAAATTTGATGCCAAAAGAGCTGAATTAATCCTATTTCAACTCTCTGGAAAAATCACTGAAGCAGAGTATTAAGCAAAGAATAAATTCATAAAGTCAGCTGGGTATATTCCACCCTTCTTGTAACATCCAATGTACTACCAGGTATATTCGGGAGGATCAATATTGTTTAGCCTCACATACAAATTTGATTTTGACCTGTGGTTGGCCATATGGTCTTGCACGTAAAATAAGGCGAAGGCCCTACTCACAGTATTTCCGCTGTGGTACATTACAGTCTGCTCATCCAGTTGTGCTTGCTCTATGGAATAAATCACTTCTGTGACATAGTCAAACCCTTTTTCCACTAAGGTTATAATTTCAGCTTTAGTCATTGTCGAAGCGTCAGGCGTCTTTGCCACTACCTCAAGTCCTTCCACATACCTTTTGGTCAATAACTCTACGGTATATCCAATATGTACCATCTGCTCCGCAAATGTTTTACTCACTGCTGTTGGTTTGAATTTATAATTATCCGCAGGCATGGCATTTGCAACAGCCAAACAATGGGCTTTAGCTTCCAACCAAATTGGTAAATACATCCTTGTAAATTCCGTCTTCGCTTTACCAGCTTTTTGCGCTGGCAAGGAAAAACATAAGGACAATAGAATAGTGGTGTAAATCAGGCGTCTCATAAAATTGTGTTTTGAAAATGAAAAGCTACAAAAAATAAATTCGTAATTTTCAAGTCATGATAGAGAATACGGATACATTGGAAGAACTATTTGGCTCCAGTAATAAAAAGGATGTCTCAAGAGCAAGACAAACCTTTTTCAGAACCAGTTTTAAAACACATCTCACGCTCGCTACCATGGCTGATAGAAAAGCCAGTATCATGGTACGCTTAAATTCAATTTTATTAAGTGCCCTAATACTATTCAATAAGTATATAATCGAACTGAGTGAATTATCCAGTATTACATTGTTAGTTTTTGTGGTAACCACATTGATTTCTTTGGTCCTAGCAATTCTAGTTGAAATTTAGATTAAAAAATCTCCTCAGGGGCAGAAACAAGCTTTTGACTCATGGAGACGATGATTAATCGTGAGATAATCAGCTTAAAGGGCACTGAGTAAAATAGTTTGCAATTTTGTTTTGACTCATCATTATTAACGCTATATTCGCACTTTATTTATTTATCAATTAATTAATTATAATGAGCAACGGAACAGTAAAATTCTTCAACGATTCAAAAGGATTTGGATTTATTACAGAAGATGGTTCAAACAAAGAG
>Ga0307985_10000495_pt1 | contig 23674 bp, 25 predicted proteins | sample EllFjometageno80_FD_203155 | JGI IMG/M metagenome (GOLD analysis project Ga0307985, IMG submission 203155) | Marine microbial communities from Ellis Fjord, Antarctic Ocean - #80 | ecosystem: Environmental > Aquatic > Marine > Unclassified | place: Southern Ocean | collected 2014-10-09 | reverse complement strand
CGATGACTTCGTCGCCGTTCCAGACCTTGACTTGGTTCGTCCCCACATCGACCTGCACGTAGTAATTCGACGATGACCAGGTGAAATCTTCGACGTTGACCCAACCCTGCATGGTCGGCCGGGTGGGAATCTGTACCTTGGCCCAATCGTCGCCGGGCTCACCTTCGAGGACCATCACAGCAAGTTCATTACCAAAGAATGTTGGATTGACGAACCAGTCATAGGTCGGGTCCACGGTGCCATTCAGGTAGTGATACGGCACGCCGATCGGCGTGCCTTCGGGCCCGTCATAGACCGTGGGTCGAGACACACTCGCTTTCGCGGTTAACACGTTGACCTCGCCAGCCGCTGTTGGGCGGCCCGTCGGTCCAAACTCAGGAATTGGCTCGGGAATTTGGATCGGCGTGGGCGCTAGCCACGCTGTTGGCGCTACCACAGGTCCTGTAGTCACAACTGCGGTTGGCAAGGGTGCCGGTGACTCCTCGACGGCACCCAACGTTTCAAGGGTGCGATCATTGGCCACTAGTTGGGTGCTGGAGTCTGGTCCTGATTCGCTGCACGAGGTTGCGATAAGACTGAAGAGCAGCAGACAGAAACCCGCAGTTCGTCGGCCCCCTAACATTGAATAATCGACCCGTGTCGGTAGCACCGGCGCAAGGCTAGGCCAGAACACTGGCACATGGGTGGCGGCAGTTCTCCAAGAAGGGTTTCAGAAGAACCGTTTCAGATGCCCCTCGGGCGGATAGCTTTGATAACCGTCATGGCTACACGCATCGATATTGAGGTCACCAGCGACCGCGGCGACGGCACGTTTACGTGGCGTGCCGCTGGAGCGAAACATCCAAAGGGCGTGTTCGACGCACCCTTGTTGCCAGCAGGTGGCGCCGTAGGCGACATCCTGCGGGCCGAGGCCGAGTTCACCGTCGACGGTCCCGAACTGATCTCGATCACTGCATCCAAGGGCGCCAAGCCCGATCTGGTGGAGCGGCTCGAGGTCATTGGCACCCAGCAACAGACCGAAGCCGTCACCACCCAGCTCGCCAAAAAGGGCGGCCGCGGCGGCGGGCGCTCCGGCGGAGGTAGAGGACGAGACAGCGGCCGCGGCGGCGGCGACAATCGTGACGAACGAGGCCCCCGTAGCGACAACCGCAAGGGTGGCAACGAAGGGGGCGGCGGTGGTGGCCGAGGCCAGAACCGTCGCAGCGTACTCAAGGTCAAGCGCACCCATCGCGAAGCATGGATTGCCACACTTCCCGAGGGCCGACGCCCTGTGGCCGAACAGCTCATGCACGAAGGCCGCGATGGCGTGTCTGGTGCCCTCACGCGTCAGAACAAGGCTGCCCTGGTAGCTGGGCGCGACGCCATTGATATTGGACCGATCATGAAGATCGCCGATGCTCTTCTTCCGGCGCTGGCCATTTCTGAATGGCGCGACACCGCTGACGCTGCAGTCGCAGAGATCGACACCGCTGACGTGCGTGAATTACGCAAGGTCGTCATCGCTGGTGACGCATTCGCATCCAACGCCTCCATTGTCGAAACCCAAGCCCTGCTGCGATCCAAGCTTTCGGCCCGGATCGACAAGGACCAGGTCGCTTGGTCTCGTGATCTACGCGAAGCCCTCACCGAAGGACGGGTTGTTCGGGCACTACGCAATAGCGGACGGCCTGTAAAGGCAGGTGTCCCTCTTCCGCTCGATCTGGTCGAGCAACTCAGCGCCGCCGCCACCGACGCACTCAGCCCCGACGAAGAACCACACCGATGGACGATGGTGCTCGAAGCCCTCGCGGGCTCCCCGATTCGCCGTCTGATCACGCCCGAGGCCATGCCCGAGGATGCAGAAGCCGACGACGAACTGCTCGATACAGTCGAACGGCTCGCTCACCTACTTCCCGGTATCGCAGCCCTGTTCGACATCGAAGTCAAGCCGCGTAAGCGCAACAAAGGCCGCCAGCGCACTCAGTCGTAAGGGCTAACCGAGATCGGCACTGACCCGCATCTTGCGGGTCTTCATTCCTACGCGTTCGAAGAAGTTCTTGGCCGAGCGGTTACCCGGCAGAACGTGAGACTCGATTGCCTGGCAATTATTCTTTACTGCCCAACGGCGCACTTCGGCCAGAATCTCGGATCCCACGCCAATCGCCTGGGCCTGAGGATGCACGATGAGTTCGTCGATCACGCACAACTGCCCATCAGCCGTTGGGCTGAGATAGGCCAACCCATAACCCACGACGGTGCCGTCGATGCATCCAACAGCGAGATGCTTGTTGACGTCTTGTACGGCGCTTGCGTGTCCCTTGTGCGGGCTGACAGCGACGGCGTCGTGGTCTAGATGCCATCGCCCACCTCGCTCGTCTCGTACGGTTACCGTTGCTTGATCAGCGAGCGCTGCAGTCAACGCGCATTCCGCTGATGTCGCCGGCCGAGCCGTAACGAGATCAGCCATGTCCGTCGAGGCGCGTATCCGCTGCCCGAAGGACGGTGACACGCTGTTTACCAGCACCCTCTTGCGACCTGATCCACTGTGCCTGCTCTGGAGCGCTGGTGCGCACCATGGCGATGATGTCTCGTGCGGTCATATCGCTGTAACCCTCGACAGCGAACTCAGCCACCGTTGGGCCTGGCGTTGGTGTCGCAGCAGACGTCGCCTCACTGGGGCGCATGCCCCGGCTAACGCCCTTGAGTGCGGCTCGACCTAGCGACCGGGCAAAGGTGACCTGCTTACGTCCGACCTCGGCAAGGTTGCTGCACCTAGCGTCACGCGTGACGAGAAACCCAATGGGCGCAAAGCAGCCAGCATCGAGAATGCGGTCAAACGTTGACTTGTCGCTTGCCGACCGACTCACAGCTTCTCAAGTGAGGGACAGTCCGAGACACCCGACGGACATGTAGCCGTAGAACGTTTTCCGAACTGACGGGCGGAGACGATCAGGAAACAACCTGTGCATGTCCACTCGTCTTCACGCTTGGGTGCAACCTTGTCGCCTTCGGTTGCCGTGATGGGAGGAGCAACGACCTGGTCTTCATCGTCATCTTCGTCATCCTCGTTTTCGTCGCCCGACGCCAACCGATCCTTCAGGATGACGTCAAGATCTTCTTCGACGTCATCGGGATCTGGTTCTTCGTCGTCGTCTTCCTCGGACTTGGCTGCAGCACGTTTCGCGGCAGCAGTTTCGTCTTCGTCTTCGTCTTCGTCTTCCTCGTCGTCGTCGCCGTCGGCAGCGAACTCGCCATCAGTGGCAAACTCGTTGTCGTCTTCGTCTTCTTCGAAGTCCCCGTCCATCTCAGCGTCGACGCCTTCTGCGTCTTCGGTTTCGGTTTCGGTTTCTTCTTCGTCGTCAGCCACAGGGGGTATCCATTCGAAATCTCTTTATCGCGGGACTATAGACAGCGCTGAGCCCAAGTGGGTGCACCGATGAAAGGTTGATTGTCACGCTCTGGCCGATCAGGCGGACGTGCCGGATCGTTTCGCTTCGGCGCGACGCTCGGCATCAAGTCGTTCGAGTGGCTGCTCAGCCGAGTGATCAACGAATGTCATCATCTCGGCAATGGCGTGATGGCCGGCTTCTTCGCCGATCAGGCGATGCATTTCCTGACATACAACCCGGTAGGCGGGGTGGCCCTGAGGCGATGTGCGCAGCTCGAGCATATGCATAGCCTGACGTGCGTTCATGTCGATCACGAACCGCAGTTTGTAGGCCAACGCCACCGCATACGGGGCTTCGGTCGGGAATGGCTCGAGCAGGGTGTCGAACAATTGGGCTGAGCGCTCCATGGCATCTTCGAACTCGCCGGTCACGCCAGCCAATTCCACCGCTTCTGGACGCTCGTACCCATGGTCGGGGCGAAGGGTTTGCCAGTCGATCGTCATCATTCTGTGCCGTTGAAGATCGCGAAATGCACCGTAGTCAGCGAGCACGTCAAATCTGTAGAACGGGCGCTCGAGTGCCCGACCGGGGATGTGGCGACGATTCGTGCGTTCGCCGCAGTAGGCCCGCAAGATTGCGACTCGTTCTTCAAAAGTCATGGCATGCACCCGACGCATGACCTGATCCTCGGGCAGCACAGTGTGCGGGTACAACGCTGCAGCAACGACCTTGGCTTCGCCTTCGGGGTCAAAGTCCAACAGACGCACCCCGGGCGCTGGCTCGGCCTCGGTGTCAGCGAAGATCGAGGATGCAATCTCGGCAAGCGCACCGTGATTGGTTTCGAAGTAGTTGCTGGTTGCCACACCACGGTCTTCGAGGTCCACACGCTTCAGGAAAGAAGGTATGACCTTGCGTAGCTCTGTCAGCATCATGTCGGAGTAGACACGGGCCTCGGGCAGAGGATGCGAACGCATACGAAGCAGTAACGCCTCGTAGGCCTGGCCACTGCCGTAGATGCCTAGGTTCGAAATCGCTGCAGCGGGAAGCATGCCTCGGATTGAATCGAGTGCTTTGGCCTTTATTGCCTGACGATAGATGAAATCGGAGTCCGCTTCTCTCTTGGGGGTCTGCGTCCGGAAGAACTCGACCAATCCAGGAATCAATGCCGAGTAGCTCGAGAACATACGGTCCATCTCGGCGACATATCGAGTGCCGAGTTCAGACTTCAGGACCGCCGGCGGGCGGTAGTACCGATAGCGGCCGCCGAGGCGACCGTCATAGGCGATGTAGCGAGTGCTCTGTTCGAGATACGACATCAGTCGACCCCACTCGAGCACTTTGGTAAGCAGGTTCGATGCCTGCTCGCAGGCCAGGTGCACCCCGCCAAGCTGGGCGACAGAGTCATCTCCGTACTCGAAGAAGATACGGGTATACAGCTCTTCGGCGCGTTCCAGCCCAACCGTTGCATCGATAGTGACATCGCCCTCGATGTCGAGGTCGCCCACGAATTCATCAAGGAACAGTCGCCGCAACGATTTGGCAGAACGCGAATAGCGCGCGAACAACGCACCCTTCACGACCTCGGGCAGGTTCACCAACGCAAAGACCGGTAGATCCAGGTTGGTGAAATACCGACGCAGAATGTCGGCTTCCGAGTCGTCGAACTCTTCGGCGATATAGGCGCTCACAGGTTGCAGACCTTAGGCCCTATCCCGCAGCAAGTCGGGCATCTTGCGTTGGCAATCTGTTTCGTCATGACACAGCGATCAGGATTGCGGCTGGAATAACGTGAAAGCGCACGCTACGGGCGCGACCAACCAGTATCCCATCGATGTGTACGCGCTGGGGTCGCTCGAGTTCGACGACGCCTTCTTGGCGTTGCCGAATCTCGATACCGGGGTGTGGCACATGGGTCCCGGTGACCATTCGTTTCCAGGCCTTGGGTCGGTCCCCTAGGTCTAGATTCAGTCGCACGACGTCGGCCTTTCCATCACCGGGGTGCGCACGCGGCGCGATGTTACGGGTGCCAATGAACGCCGCATTCATGATGGCAACAGAGCGGCGGTGCCAGCGAAGATCGCCGAACACGACATGAGCCACACATGTATGTTCACTGCCATCGTCGAGTAGTACGTGTAGCGCATCGACCGGCACTACATGTTTCGGCGTGTCGCGTTCATACGGGCGATGTATCCCCAGTGTCCGAGCCAGGTCCCCATCCTCGAGGCCGATGGTTGTCGCTGGGTCCTTCACGAACGCGGCCGCTTCAGCATCGCTTTTCGCAATCGAGGCGCCAGGAGGAAGCAGACCGGTTTCCCCCCACTCGTGACCCTTGGCGATCGGCACGGACGCTCTATTCCTCTTCGTCCGACGTCGCAGCCAGGTCGCGTGCGCCTCTGACAACACCGCGATCGATGGCCTGCACGGCATCGAGAGCAGCATCGCGAAGTTCGCCGTCGGCCACAGATGCCACTTGACGACAGATGTCGACCACCATGCGCATTGACCGAACGAAGTCACCGCCGGTCATCTCCTGACCGAGCACCAGGTCTAGTGGCTCCCCTAGTGCCCATCCGTACACGGCTTCGACCAGCCCGGGATCAGGCTCACGAGTCAGAAACTGGTCGAGGCGTACCTTCTCGACATTGCGCAGACCGTGCGCTATCTGTTGCAGGCGCGCGCTAGTTGTGCGCACCCGGCCCGATGGCCATCGAAACGACAGCCCCGCTCCACCGCCACGGGTTTCGTACACAAGCGATGACAGCACTGCTGCGAGCTCGGGGCCATCGAGCCCCACAAATACGCCCTGGTCTAGCGCCTCGGCGAGAACCGCCTCAGCCTCGCCGTGCACGTTCGTCAGAATATCGCCCTTGCGATTCAGGAACCAGTCCGTGGCGAATCCTTGGTCATGCAGAATCCCGGCTACAGCATCGAACTCGGCGACCAACGCTCCTTGGCGCCTGTCCGAGCGAGCTTGCTGTTTGGCTAACTTATGATCGAGGCGCTCGATCTCTTTGATCGCATCGCGATGGCGGTCGAGCTGATCGCAACCACCGACACCCTCGGCATGTGCGACTGTCCAGTTGGCCTTGAGTTGCTCTATCGCCCAGCCAGACGCCTGCTCGCTGGTCGGTGACAACCCTGGAGGCAACTGCTCGTAGCCCAGCACAGAGATTGGGGACGTCAACTCGCCGCTGCGATAGTTGGCGGTTCGCCCGTGTGAATCAATCACCCGCACCACTACCCCACCGCCTCGATGCGCAACCGAGGCCACGATGGCGCCTGCCCCATGCGCTATCACCGAACCCGGACGCAGCTGTCCTAGCTCATCGTCATCGGCCAGGGACCGTTTCTGTTCGCTAGCAAGCCACGCCAGAACATCGCCGTGGTCGCAATGAACATCCTTGCGAGCATCGGCGATGGCGTCGGCAATGCGCAGGTGCCCAGCTTCGGCCGTCACGACGCTCCTGTCGCGCTGAAACTGGGCGAATGATTGGGTAACAAATCGGCGGGCTGTTTCCTGATCTGCGTGGCGAATCAGGTTGGCGACCATGTTGTAGTTGGGAGCAAAAGCCGACCGCAGCGGGAAGTCGGTGCTTGCCGCCAGTTCGGCAACATCATCGACCTTGACGCGCTGTGACCAACAGCTCACGACGGTTCCCTCGTCGTCGAGCCCTCGACGGCCAGCGCGGCCGGCCAGCTGGGTGAACTGCAGCGGGGTCAACATTTCGTGGGTTTCACCGTTGAACTTGATGAGCCGCTCAAGGACAACGGTGCGTGCGGGAAGGTTCACCCCGAGCGCAAGCGTCTCGGTGGCGAACACAGCACTGATCAGGCCGCGAGCAAAGGCTTTTTCAACGGCCTCTTTGACCGCCGGGATGAGGCCAGCGTGGTGGCTGGCAACACCGGCTTCGAATGACTCTTGCCACTCGTCGAGACCCAGGCTGTACCAGTCGTCGTCATCAATGTCGCTCGTGGCATCATGCAGAATCGCTGCGAGTTCGTCGGCCTCGTCATCGTCGGTATATCGAAGACCAGCGCGACGACACTGCTGGACGGCCTCGTCGCAGCCGGCACGCGAGAAGATGAACCAGATCACCGGACCCTGCTCGTCCGCGATCAAGTCGTCGACAAGTTCGGAACGACGCGGCGGTGCCCATTTGCTGGTGGGCCGCTTGTCGCGCCCGCCGCGGCCGCCGCGATCACGATCGTTGCGAGCTCGGCTGCCGCCCTTTTTGGCACCCTTCTTGGCGCTGCTGCGTTCAGGCCGAAACTTCTCGGACTGCACCGCAAGGCGCCGACCTTTGAGCAGCGGTTCGCGGTGGATATAGCGAGATTCTTTGTGCGTGGCCGCGAACAGATGACGCAGCGGGACCGGCCGAGTGCGCTCTTCGACCAGACGGGTCGGTCCGCGGACCGTCGTGAGCCAGTCGACAAACTCGCCGACGTTGGAAACAGTGGCTGACAGCGAGACTGTCCGCACGTCTCGCGGCAGGTTGAGCAAGACTTCTTCCCAGACCGGGCCGCGCTGCTTGTCCTGCAGGTAGTGCACTTCGTCGAGCACAACACAGCCCAGATCTCGGACTCGGCCCGAACCTTCGTAGAGCATGTTGCGCAAGACCTCGGTTGTCATCACAACAACCGGAGCGCTCCCCCGGATGGTGACATCACCAGTGAGCAAGCCGACATTCTCGATACCGTACCGGGCACCGAAGTCGCGGAACTTCTGGTTCGCGAGGGCCTTGATCGGCGATGTGTAGAACATGCGCTGGTTGGCTTCGAGCATCCGCTCGATCGCATGTTCTGCGATTACTGTCTTGCCCGCACCTGTTGGAGCTGAGACCAACACGCTCTCACCAGCATCGAAGGCTTCGATGGCCTCTCGCTGGAAGCGATCGAGGGGAAACGCCCGCTGCGGATCAGCCATGTGTCGGCTCTTCTTGGACTGGTTTCTTTTCTCGGTTTGTCTTCTTCTTGTCTTGTTTGCGGCTACGCCACCAGCCGAACGCTATCGATATCTCGTAGAACAGATACATCGGTACCGAAAGCACCATGAGTGTGTACGGGTCGCCGCTGGGCGTCAGCACTGCGACCAGGGCAACGATGCCCACCAGAGCAAAACGACGACCTGACCGCAACATCTTGTTGTCGACAAGACCAATCAGCTGCAAAAAGATCAGCACTATCGGGAACTCGAAACCAATGCCGAATCCGAGCATCATCTTGACGACAAACCCAATGTATTCCTTGGGGCTGTAGACGTTCTCGATGCTCGGCCCTCCGACCTCGACCAGGAACTCAAGCGCCCGAGGCAAGCTCCAATAGGCCAGGCTCGCACCAAACGCGAAAAGCACGAACGATAAGACAACGAAGATCAGGCCGTACTTTCTTTCTTGGGGGTACAAGCCGGGAGCGATGAACTTCCACAGTTGCCACAGCAGGACTGGCATTGCTAACGCGACGCCAGAATAGGTCGCCACCATGAGGTGGACCGAGAAACCTTCGAGCGGGCTTCGGGCCAGCAGACCGCACCCTTCGAGCAAGCCACCATCGCCGTTGATCTCGCAATGTGGTTCAAGCAGAAACTCAAGTATCCGGTCGTAGAAGAACCAGGCGATGATGGCCCCGATGGCGACAGCAACGACCGAGATGATGATCCGCTTCCGCAGTTCGGTCAGGTGCTCGATCAGGCTCATATTGCCCTGAGCTTCGAACGGCCTCTTTGTGGTGGCGCTCATTCTTCTTCGTCCACGATCTGTGCTTCTTCGTCCACGGACTTTGGTCGCACGGTCTTTGGTCCGCCGGCAGACACCGACTTGCCATCACCACTGAACGGGTCGACGTTTCGGGCAGCTTCCCTGATTACTTGTGGGTCGGTGAGTGCTGCCGGGCTGGTTCCCTGTTGGGTTGCAGCAATGGCATCGGCCTGAGTGGTTGGGCCGTCGAGCTTCATCGACGCAGCATGATCGGGCTTGGTCGCTGCTTCGATTTCGGCCTGGAACCCGGCGGCCAACGAGCGAAGGCTCGAAACGGCCTGCCCAACCTGGCGGGCAACCTCTGGAAGGCGTTGGGGCCCCAGAAAGATCAGAGCCACAAGGAAGAGGATCAGCAGCTCGGCGCCGCCGACGTTCAACATAGGCAGAGCTTAACCGCGATTGGGGCTCGCTCCGGGTTGCGCCTAGTCAGTCGCCGACGAGTTCGCCAAGAGCCGTTGCAATGGCCGCATCGTCCTGCAGCTTGTCGTGAAAGTCCAGAAGATCATCGTGGTTCAGAGGGCCAACGCCAAGATCAACCAGACGCTCCACGGGGACAGACCAAAAGGTCACCGCAGCGCCAGATGCCACGAGCAGGTCGAGGGTGCGCCTACTTGCTTCCTTCTCATGCACGCGTGCGCAGTCAGGGCACGCAAAGGTATACGTGCCGTCATGATCCTCACGACAGATACGGACTGATACCGCTTCGACCGACAGTTCAGTGTCGCCGCAGTCATCACATGTTGCCCGTACTCGTGCCATAACTCGTAACTCCTTCCCCGTGTAGTTCGGCCGCCGCCGCCGAGAGTTAAGCCTTTTACCCTTTTTCTTCCTACTTGGGGGCACCCTAGGACTCGTGAGTCCACGAATTGCTGCCCTCTTGGACCAAACAATCCTCTTTGCACACCGCGGCGGGGCAGCTCACGCTCCAGAGAACACACTTGAGGCCTTCCGAACCGGGCTAGACCTTGGGGCAAACGGACTAGAAAGCGATATTTGGGTATCGAAGGACAACCAGGCCGTTCTGATCCACGACGATTCTTTCGGCAGCCGGCTGCGGCGCCGTAAGGTCGCGGACACCATGGCAGCAGACCTGCCCCCAGAAGTCCCGACCCTCACCGATCTTTACGAGGCAGTAGGCGTCGACTATGACCTGTCGGTGGACATTAAGACGCCTGATGCCATCGATGCAACGGTCAATGCAGTTAGGGCGGCCAGCGAACGTTCAGGCCATGACCTGGTGTCTCGCACCTGGCTGTGCCATCCCGACCTCGAACTTGTCACATCATGGCGCCAACGCTGGTCCGACGTCCGACTGGTACACAGCACTCGAGTAGGCAAAGTCCAAGGTGGCCCTGAACGACACGCATCAGTGCTCTTTGACCGCCAGATCGACGGGGTAAATTTCCGCGAGAGTGATTGGTCCGGGGGCCTGACGACGTTGTACCACCGCTTTGGCATCTGCTGCTTTGCATGGGACGCACACTTGGAGCGGGTGGCTTCTGAATTGCTGCACATGGGCTGCGACGCGATATTTAGCGACCATGTGGACCGCATGCTCAACGCTCAAGAGCGTGTCTACGGCAGCTAATGGTGGCTACTTCTAGAGTTGCCCAAGGTGGTTCAGAGGCCACACTCGCATAAATGCGCGACCAACAACGCTATCGACCTCTATGGGGCCGAACACGCGGCTGTCCGAGGACCCCAAACGATTATCACCCATCATGAAAATGTATCCTTGGGGGATTACGCATGTGTCTGACGCGGGCGTGGCCTGCGCACAGCCCGGAATAGTCAGGCGAGGCCGAGTGCTGTCTGGTTCGGCCAGATAAGGCTCCTCGACTCGCAACCCGTTGATGTACACCTGGTTGTCCACGAAACGGATGGTTTCACCTGGCAGGCCGATGACGCGCTTGATCAAGTCATTCTCGCCATCGGTGCCTTGGGGTTTTGCGAAGACGACGACCTGACCCCGTTCGATCTCCCCAAATTGGTAGCTCAGTCGGTTCACCACCACCCGATCGCCTGTCTCGAGAGTGGGCACCATCGATGCCGACGGAATGTGATATGCCTGAACCAAGACCAGGCGCACAAAGAGCGCAATAACAATTGCAGCGAACAGGACCGGCCCCCATTCACGCAGAATACGCCCGAAACCGGTCTGCTCTTGCAGCGGGGTGTGGTCGATCGACTGCTTCTCGTCCAGGTCTTGCCAAGAGAGCTTTTCCCAACCAGCGGGTTCGGTCTCGCCTATCGACGCGAGTTCTTCATCCCAAGCTGACCGACCAACAGCCTCTGGCACAAGACCAGAGGGAGCATCAGCGACGGTGGGCTGCGACGGCACGATTGGGATGCTTGCAGGCGTGACCTGGGCGGAATCAACCCAACGAATCTCGGCGAGTCCATCAGGCGGCGTCAGTGCCCTTTTTGCCGCTGGTCGCTCGTGGACCGAAGGCGGTGTAGCGACGACAAAGTCGGGCACGATCGGTATACGGGAAGGCGCGTCACTTGTACTGGCGTCGACCTGCTCGGTCGCACGCTCAAGAATCTGGTCAATCCAGTCGGGCTCGCTGACGCCGCCAGCGCCCGAAGGCGGTTCGCCGCTCGTAGTCACCCGCAAAGACTACCGTGCCCTATCGCCGTCACCAGCGCGCTCAGAGTTGGCCCAGGTCCGTCGGGGGCCACACGGTCCAGAAGGCTCGTCCGACAATGGTGTCGACACTGATTGGGCCAAAGACTCTGCTGTCTTCGGACCTTGTGCGGTCATCCCCCAACACAAAGACGTAACCCTCTGGGATCATGCACTGGTTCGGAGTCGCGATTGACGCACCGCAGCCAGGGATCGGGCCTAATGACCCGGTCGAGTCCGACTCGCGGAGATACGGCTCGACGATGCTCAGTCCTTCGACATAGACCCTGTCGTCGATGAGGCGGATCGTCGACGGCCATCAGGACCGATAACGATCCAGAACCCGTTGCGCTGCGTCGGTCACCATGTTCGGTGGCAGCGCTGGCTCAGCTGACACAACTTCGGCTTGTGTGCCAAGTTGAAGAAGCAGTCGTTCAAGCCAAGTCAGGCTCGAGACGGCCAACGTGACCCGCAAGGTTCGCTGGGTCCGTATGACCTCTTCGACTGGAAACGCCTCGGCTACCCACGCCGCTTGGGGGGCAAGTTTTAGGGTAACCCTGATGTCATCCTCAGATGCAGCGAAGGTACCGGCGTCGGCCTGCGCGACCGGTTCGAACGTTGCGTCGTCGATCGTCAGCGCCAGCACACGGTCGAGGCGAAATGTTCGAACCTCGTCAGCGAGTTGGCAGAACCCTCGCACATACCATTCGCCTTGCTCGCTGAAAACCCGGTGCGGCTGAACGGTGCGAGACGTGGTTTCTCCACGATGCAGGCTGTAGTAGTCGATGGTCACGCTGTGATTGCTCTGGACCGCCGCCATAGCCTGATCGACAACGACAGGATCGGCTCCGCCCAAGCTGACGTCGAGTTCTTCGCCAAGTGACACACCAAACCTGTCGGCGATCTTGTGCAGTGCTCGCTCGAGTGCGTTGTCTTGACCAACCGACGATCCGAGCAAGCCGAGACCAGCCGACACCAGGCTCAGCCCTTCTTCGGGCGTCAGCCGGAGCGGTGACGTGAAATAGTCGGCGAGAGCGAAGCTCACCCGCTCGTTGTCGTCGTCGAGATAGACCTCAATCAACATGTCCGGCGTGTACGGATGCACACCAACAAATTGCACGACCTCGGTTAAGTCGCGGCGCAAGCGATCGATGGGATAATCGAACCGATCCGAGATCTCGGACAAAGCAACTTCTCCCCTACCGCTGACCCACGGAATCACCGCTAGAAGGCGACGCATCCGATCGGCGGCGGTTAGGCGGCTCATGGCGTCACGATTGTTTCAAGCCACTGGATCATGTCGGCTCGCAGCTCAGGGGGCGAGAGGATCTCTGCCACCTCGAACATAGATAGGACCAGTGATCGAAAAGCGGCAATATTGGTGACTTCTAGTTCGATCTCGATCGAACCGTCACTATGGGTTTCGACCACCGTGGCGGCCGGCAAATGGTGCTGGGCCCACCGAGCGTGACTTGCGTCGATCGCGACCCGGGCGGTGTAGGACTGTTCATCTTCGGTCGTGAACTGCCAAGGCTGGCGCTCACCGGAGGTAGCTACACGAGGCGTGGTTGCTGTGCCCGGTTCGTCTACCTGGACAGCGCCTTCGATGCGGTCGAGGCGGAAGCGCCGCTCATCGGCACGCACCCGGTCGAACGCTTCGAGGTACCACTGGCCCCGGCGAAACGCCAAGCGCCAAGGTTCTACCTGGCGCTGCTCACCCTTGTAGTCAAACGTGACCGCCGCTTGGCTGGTGATCGCTTCGTGAAATTGGGTGACCGCTGGTCCCATCGAGATCTGCGCCAGCTGCGCCGAACCGGCCTGGTCAGAAGAGGCACCCCCCAGCTTCCATAACGCATCGTCAGCCGCGACCCCTTCGAGCCGAATCAGGCGGAGTGCCACCGAAAGCGCTACGACCTCGTCGGGCTCCAGGCCCAGATCGTGCAGGTAATAGTCTCCCTGGCTGACGCGATACCCGTCGATGGGGCCGGTTGCTGATTCGGTACGTTCGACATTGAGCGGGATTCCCAGACGACGGAGATCATCCTTGTCACGTTCGAACGCACGCCGGAACGCCACGTTGTCCTCCGGGTAACCCTCGACGCGTTCATGGATCTCGGATGCCCGCAATGGACGCTCAGTGTGCAATAGGGCGGCGAGAAGCCCCAGTTGACGTTCGAGTTTGTCGACGGCCATGTGGAGCCCTACAGGCTCTCGATCAGCTTTTCGACCCGTTCATCGTGCGCTTTGAACGGGTCTTTGCACAGAACGGTGCGTTGTGCCTGATCATTCAGCTTCAGATGTACCCAGTCGACGGTGTAATCCCGCCGCTGTTCTTTGGCTCGTTTGATGAACTCGCCACGCAGGCGTGCTCGCGTCGTTTGCGGTGGCGTATCAACAGCAGCAGCAATTTGGGCATCGGTACAGATCCGCTCAACCAGGCCCTTCTTTTGCAGGCGGTAGAAGAGACCTCGATCACGATTGATGTCGTGGTACTGCAGATCGATCAGTGATGCGCGGGCATCGGTCAGCGGTAGACCATGTCGCTCGCGGTATTTCTCGATCAGGTGATATTTGATGACCCAGTCGACCTCGGTGTCGAGCTTGAGCGGGTCATCGGCGATGGTCGTCAGACAGTGCTCCCACATGGTCAGCGCCTGCTGCTCCATAGCGTTGAGCTCATGATGCTCGGCGTAGCGCAACGCTCGTTCGAGATACTCGGTCTGAATCTGCAGCGCCGAGGCTTCGCGACCGTTGGCCAGCCGCACCGGTCGGCTGCACGTGATGTCGTGGCTGATCTCGCGGATGGCGCGGATCGGGTTGTCGAGTGTCATATCTCGAAGAACAACGGTGGGATCTTCGAGCATGCGCAACAACAACGACGCAGCTCCGACTTTGAGGAACGTTGCGTATTCGCTCATGTTCGAATCGCCCACGATGACGTGCAGCCGGCGATACTTCTCGGCGTCGGCATGGGGCTCGTCACGGGTGTTGATGATCGGACGAGACCTCGTCGTTGCGCTGGAGACACCTTCCCAGATGTGTTCGGCACGCTGGCTCACGCAATACATAGCGCCGCGTGCGGTCTGGAGCACTTTGCCAGCCCCAGCGTAAATCTGGCGGCTAACCAGGAACGGAATCAGTACCTCGGCATAGTCGCGCAAGTCGTCCTTGCGTGACGTCATGTAGTTCTCATGGCAGCCATAGCTGTTCCCGGCGCTATCTGTGTTGTTTTTGAACAGATAGATATCGCCTTCGATGCCTTCTTCGCGCAACCGTTCTTCGGCAGAAGTCAGCAGTTGCTCAAGAATGCGCTCGCCTGCCTTGTCGTGCGCAACAAGCTCGGTGATGTCGTCGCACTCAGGTGTGGCATATTCAGGATGAGAACCAACGTCGAGATAGAGCCGGGCACCATTTGCGAGAAAAACGTTGCTGCTGCGGCCCCAGGAAACGACTCGTCGGAACAGGTATCGGGCAACTTCGTCCGGGCTCAGCCGCCGATGGCCCCGCTGCGTGCACGTGACTCCGTATTCGTTCTCGATGCCGTAGATCCGTCGTTGCATGCGTCAGGCGACCAAGCCAGCGAGTTCGTCGCCAACGATTCGCCGGAAGGTACGACGGCCGTGGTCACGGTCCAGGATCGCGACTTCGAGGTCGTCGGCAACCAACGTGCGATCGGGTCCAGCCAACGCTGCCTGGGCCTGCTGTAAGGCTGCCCCAACAGGCAAACGTGGCTCGAAGCCATCGTCGATGCGGCCGGTTATTGCTTCGGCATCGCCGCCAAGAACTGCAAACCGGTCACGGTCAAAAACCGTACCGTCGTACAAGATGTGGAAGAGCTGATCGTTGTCAGCTTCGTCGACAGTCTCGCCGATCTCGGCCACCAGGATTTCAACTTCCATCGGCTTCATCTCGTTGGTGAAGGTCTGGCCAAGGATCTGGGCGTACTGGTTTGCCAGGCTCAACGCATCGACGTCGTAACGGCTGTAGTTGAAGCCCTTAAGGTCGGCGTGGCGGATGCCCTGGATTCGCAACGAGTCGAACTCGTTGTACCGACCTACACCGGCGAAGCCGATCCGGTCATAAATCTCGGACACCTTGTGCAGCGTGTTCGACGAGTTCTCAGCAACGATGATGATGCCGTTTTCATAGGTCGAGGCAATGATCGAACGACCCCGAGCGATGCCTTTGCGGGCATAGTCGGCACGGTCCTTCATGACCTGTTCGGGCGCTACATAGAACGGAGTACTCATGATGTTCGTTCCCTTCGATCAGGTCGCGGTGTTGCGGCTGATGAGTTCATCAACCAAGCGTTGGCTGCGTTCACGTATCTCGTCGTCATCAACCTGTTGATAACCCTGATCGGTAACCGTGGCGACGATAGGAAACAGATTCCGGACGAAGTCTGGAAGGCCACTCGCAGAGTCTTCGTCGGCGGCAACATACAGCGCCTGGATGGCCAGGTCTACGGCCGTATCGCGATCCATGCCGGTACGGAAGCCGAGCTTGAGCACCGTGGAGGCATGCAAGCTGCCCGAGCCAGTCGAACCGTACTCGAGTTCCTCATAACGGCCGCCGCTGATGTCGAACTGAAACAAGCGGCCAACATTGGTGCGCAGGTCATAACCAGCGAACAGTGGTACCACGACCATGCCAGCACGAGCCGCCGGCAGGTTCTGGCGCAGCATTTGGCTGAGTTGGGCTGCCTTACCGTCGAGGCTGAGTTCCTTGCCTTCGACCTTTTCGTAATGCTCAAGTTGGAGTTGGAACAGTCGCACCATCTCGATGGCAGCACCGGCGGCTCCTGCAATCGCGACGGCAGAATGGCGATCACTGGGGAACACCTTCTGCATGGTGCGATAGCTGATCAGGTTTCCGGAGGTCGCGCGGCGGTCGCCTGCAATCAGCACGCCATCGTCAAATCTCAACGCGATACACGTCGTGCCATGCGGCAGATCGAGTACCTCGCCTGCAGCTGGGTCGGTGATCACACCGGATTGGCGGGCGAGGCGCGAGAAGTCTGATCCCGGATCGTCACCCATTGCAAATGTTGGCAAACTCACGCTTTGAGACTAACCCGACTCGGCGTAGCCCTGGCTACTGGCCACCCTTTTGTACATAGGACTTCACGAATTCTTCAGCGTTCGTTTCCAGCACCTCGTCGATCTCGTCGAGCATCTCGTCGAGTCCATCAGCGAGTGCGCTGTCCTTGGCCGCGGGTTTTGGGCCTTCGGTAACCTTTTCGGTCTCGGCGGGCGCCGGGATCTGACGCTTTTCTTGTTCAGCCATGTTCCTTCTGCTTTCTCGCTAGCTCTCGAGCTGGTCGAGTAGTTCTTTTACAGTCTCGCACCCATTCAGCAGCTCTGCCACATGAGCAGCAGTCCCCCGGGTGGGTTCCATCATGGGAACCCGACGCAATGGTGGCTCGCCGGTGTCAAACACCATGGAGTCCCAGTTCGCTGCAACGATCGAGTCGGGATAACGGCGCAAACATTCGCCTCGGAAGTACGCACGAGTGTCTTCGGGCGGATGATCCGCACCAGCAACGGCGGCCTCATGGTCCACCATCGTGTGCATCTTCAGCTTGTTGAACACGGACCGCTCGGGGCGCATGTCGTGATATTGCAAGTCAAGTGCGCGCAGACGTGCGTCACCCCACTCGAGACCGTCGCGTTCGCGGTAGGCATCGAGCAAGTTCTTCTTGGCAATCCAGTCGATGCGATCAGCCAGCTCAATCGGATTACGTTCGAGCGTTTCGACGGTCTCGCGCCATGCTGCCAGCACCTTGAGAGCGTCGGGGCCACCCGCACCATCGGTGCCATAACGGTCGAGGTACTTCTCGGCGGCCTCGATGATCGAAGCCTGGATCTCGATCGCCGTCGCTGATGTGCCGTCGGCCAGGCGAAGTGGATCAGACAGGGTCAGGTCATAGCTGACATTACGCAGTGCCTGCACCGGTGCACGGAAGGCCAATTCTGGCGCAAACTCTCCGTCTTCGATCATGGCAAGCACGATCATCGTCGAACCGACCTTGAGCCAGGTGGCGAACTCGCTCATGTTGGCATCGCCGACGATGACGTGAAGGCGGCGATACTTCTGGGCATCGGCGTGCGGTTCATCGCGCGTGTTGATGATCGGCCGCTTCAGCGTGGTCTCAAGGCCAACTTCTTCTTCGAAGAAGTCTGCACGCTGGGTGAGCTGATATGGCACCTCATCGATGCCCGTTCCAGGGATCTCACAGCCAACCTTGCCTGACCCGATAAAGATCTGACGGGTCACAAAGTGCACGGTTGCATTCGCAACAATGTGCGAGAACGGCGTATTGCGATCCATGAGATAGTTCTCATGGGTTCCGTAACTGTTGCCCTTGCCGTCGCTGTTGTTCTTATAGGCGATCAGTTCCTGGCCGCCGCCCAAGAGTTCTTTCGCTGCTGCCATCGACTCGATGACCACAAGCTCGCCGGCTCGGTCGTATCGCACGACGGTACGAGCGTCGAGACACTCGGGCGTCGACATCTCGGGGTGAGCGTGGTCCACGTAGTAGCGAGCGCCGTTCGTGAGCACCGCATTGACGAGATGAGTCTCGATTTCTGGCGGGCGGGCACCAAGTGGGGTGAAACCGCGAGCGTCGAGAGCTGGGCTCTCGTCTTCAAAGTCCCAAGACACACGTTGAGTAGCTGGCCGTCGGCCGGTGGCTTCGCAACGAGCCAGATACGCGTTAATCAGAAGTGACGACGCCGTGATGGGGTTCGGATCATCGACACCGCGATGAACTATGCCGTATTCGGTCTCAAGACCAACGACCTTGATACTCGCCATTGTGGGTAGCCCGCCCTCTAGAGGTAGTGACCGGTAGTGACGCCGTCGATCGACTCGGCACCGACATTGTCGTCGCGATCAATGAGCGTGCGGATGAACACAATGCGCTCACCCTTACGGCCGCTGATACGGGCCCAGTCGTCGGGGTTGGTCGTGTTGGGGAGATCTTCGTGTTCCTTGAATTCTTGGAAGACCGACTCGATCAGATCCTCAGGACGAAGGCCCCGCACATCAGTCTCGATCAAACGCTTAATGGCCAGCTTCTTAGCTCGGCGCACGATGTTCTCGATCATCGCACCCGAGGAGAAGTCCTTGAAGTAGGTGATCTCTTTGTCGCCGTTCTGGTACGTAATCTCAAGGAACTCGTTGCGAGGGTCCTCGCTGTACATCTCTTCGGTGGCTTGTTCGATCATGGAGCGAACAGCCTTGTCAGGATCACCGCCACCAAGGCTCTCGACTACGTCGGAAGCAATCGGTAGATCGCTCGTCATGTACCGAGAGAAGATGGCGTGTGCGGCGTCCACGTCGGGTCGCTCGATCTTGATCTTTACGTCGAGTCGACCAGGACGCAAGATTGCTGGATCAATCAGATCTTCACGGTTCGATGCGCCGATCACAATCACGTTGTTTAGCGTCTCGACGCCATCGATTTCGGCAAGCAGCTGCGGAACGATCGTGCTCTCAACGTCGCTAGATATGCCGGTCCCGCGGGTACGAAACAGCGATTCCATCTCGTCAAAAAACACGATTACGGGCCAGCCCTCTTCGCTCTTCTCGCGGGCTCGCTGGAAGATCAGGCGAATCTGGCGTTCGGTCTCGCCGACGTACTTGTTCAGCAGCTCGGGACCCTTGATGTTGAAGAAATAGCTACGAACTTCGCCATCGTCCTCATCGTCGTCATCATCAGCGCGCTGGGCCTTAACTTTTTTGGCCAACGAGTTCGCCACTGCCTTGGCAATCATCGTCTTGCCACAGCCAGGCGGCCCGTACAGCAAGATGCCCTTTGGCGGAGGCAGCTCGTGTTCTAGGAAGAGATCACGGTGCAGAAATGGCAACTCGACGGCGTCGGTAATGGCTTCAATTTGTGGGCCCAGACCACCAATGTCGTTGTAGCTGACGTCTGGGACGTCTTCGAGCATGAGATGTTCGACCTCGGGCCTGGGAAGTTTCTCGAGTGCAACTTCGTAGGCGGCATCGACGCGCACGGCGTCGCCGGCGCGAAGCACCTCGTCGCGAAGCGCGTCGCTGATCGCTACGACTCGTTCTTCGTCGGCCCGTCCGCTGACTACACACCGGTCGGTGCCGAGCACTTCGACCACAGACACGATCGAACCGGTCTGCTGCGTGCCGCGTGCCATAACGACATTAAGTGACTCGTTCAAAACCACCTCGGTGCCCTTGTTCAGATCCTGGTCCAGGTCCGGATGGCGTTCAACGCGCATCTTGCGACCACCGGTGAACACATCGATGGTGCCGTCGTCGTTGGTATCGAGCACCAGGCCGTACCCCGACGGAGGACTCGATAGCTTCTCGACTTCTTCTCGCAACGACGCGATCCGGTCGCGCGCCTCGCGCAGCGTCGAGGCAAGCCTGTCGTTCTGCGACATAGCCCGCGCTAGCTGGCCTTTGACCTCGAGGAGTCGCTCCTCGAGCGTGCGCATGCGCTTAGGTGCGTCTTGTAGGCGTCGCCGCAGGACCTGTAATTCATCCTGGAGGATGACGACGTCTGGTGTTAGTTCCTCGTTCTCGTCGATGACCGACCTCCTAGCTCCTGGGTGACACTACACCTGGGTTCACCGACGGAAGGGGCCAACCCCTACCTCATCTCAAATATTGCGAGTGGTGGCAGGCTATCTGTCGTGACCACCACGATCCCGACGGAGGGATCGGCCGGCGAGACTGGCGGTCAACCTCGGCAAGGTCATACAGCGACTCAGCGGAGCCGAACGCGTTCGGTGAGCAGTAACCATCCGTTGGCGCACGATGTCGACAGGAACAGGCGGGCCGTGCCCCACACGAGATCGCCAACGGGCAGATTCGGCCCGGAGATAGCTCTTGTCGTCGTCAAATATCAGGCTTTCTAGAACCATGCCGAGGTCAAAGCGTTCGCTCTCGGCCTCGGCAAGCGGCGCTGGAACCATGAACTGAGCGACCTGGGTCGTCGTCAGAGCGCTTCCGCGGAAGCGTTCGCTAGATCTAGCGGATGCGTTCCAGAAACACAGGAGTGAGCCGGATCGGCTTCCACGATGACTTCGACATCGGTCGCGCGCACTGACTCGCTGCGAGCTGTGCTGTTGATCAACGCAACGACGGCACCAGCCCGCATGGCAGCCCAGCCACCGCGAGATTCGACGAGTTCGGCCCTGGATCGGCCAGGGTGTTCTCCCCGAGCGTCGACGATCATCGTATCCACCTCGGCCCGGATCGCTGCGTCTGCGAGATCGGCGTCATGGTTCGGGATCCGCAACGTGAAGACCGTGGTCTCCTCGCCATCGGCTCGGCTGCGGAGTGAGCGTGTTCGCCAAGCCATCCCAACCACTGAGCTTCGACGGCAGCCAGATGAGCAGCGTGAGATGTCAAGTTCCGCTCGAGCACTTCGAGCGGCACCTTCTCAGCCGCTCGCAGACCAACGGCACCCACGAAGGTGACACCGCACTCGGTCTCGTCGTGTGTAACGACTGTAGATTCAGGCGCCATCGGTCACTCCCCAGTTCCTTTGCTCGACTCTTCAATGCTCCCGCCGGGCTGCGACATTCCCGAACACGAAGTACTGCAGCAATCCGACTCGGGCCATGGCCTAGGCCCTCGAGACGAACGCGACGCCTGGAAAGAACTCGCATCTATCGCTGGGCCCAGTGGGAACTCGTGCGGGCGGAACCATCTTGGAATTGACCTATTGGCACGGCTCCGGGGTAACCAGCGACGACCACATCTGGTCTCAAACCTTTTGCCGTTACTCACTCAGCGAGTTCGCCGATCTAACTGGTCCTACATCGCGGTCCTTCAGCCTCGAGCCTCGTTTTTGCCGAACTCTTGACACCACATTGACAGGCGGAACACACACGGCGAGTCACGAGGGTGCATGCTCATATCAAACCTTTTCACCGTTCTCTCCGGTGTTGGACTCGCGCTCGCCTTGTCTGGCGTTGCGCTGCTCGCAGCACCGCCATACATGACGCCATGGGCTGTTGAAGGCCTGGAAGGACTTGGACTATGGGCGGCGATCGTGCCCGGCGAGGGTCCAATGATGATGCGGGGCACGGAACTTTTGCACCTGGTCGGCAATCGTCATGACCGCATCTTGGCAGCAGTTACGCGGTTGAGACGACCAATTTCCTGGCGGTGGTCAGGAAACCTGTGTGGGCGACCATGCGATGATCAGGCCGAACAGCATTGTGTTCAGGCTCGATGTGCCAGCTTCGATTGAGCACCTCGATCGTCTCTGCCATACCAAAACCGTGCTTCTGTAACGCGGTGCGAAACGTTGCCGCCTGGATAATGCTGGGGGTGTAGGCCAGGATGATGCCGCCGCTTGCGAGAGCTCCTGCGGCATGCGGAACCACACTCCAGGGCTCGGGCAGGTCGAGCACGACGCGGTCGAAATCACTGTGCGCAAACGGCTCATAGGCGCTGCGGATATGCACGTCGTAACGTTCGAGCGCTGCTTCACCCATGAACTCGGTGACGTTGGCTGTGGCCTGAGCAGCAAAGTCTTCGCGGATCTCGTAACCAGTGATGTTTGCCCCAGCTCGCAGCAGCGTCATCGACAACGCACCCGAACCCAGGCCCGATTCGAGCACCCGAGCGCCAGGGAAGATATCGGCAAGCATCAGGATCGGACCAAGATCCTTTGGATAGATGACCTGGGCGCCGCGCTTCATCTTCAGGATGAAGTCGGACAACGTTGGTCGCACCACCAGATAGGCAGCGTTCTTACCCGTGCGGAACTCTTGTCCCTCGGTGTGACCGATCATGTCCTCGTGTGGCACAGCACCGGCATGTGAGTGAAACTCGCCACCTTCGACCAGAGTTGTCAGGTAGCGCCGCTCTTTGCGATCGATGAGCATGATGAGCTCACCAACCCCGAGTGGACGTGCCGGCGCGGGTGTTTCAGTCATGACCGTCTCGCAGTTAATTCGACCGGCACAGGATTGCCGCCCGCACGTTCTACCAATCGGCAGAAGGCACAGATGTCGTTCGGGGTTGGGGCGCCGCAGGTTTCACAGGACTTCAGTTCGTCGCGCAGTTCTTCGGCGGCTTCAGCGAAGAACGGTGCTCCCTGGCTTAGGAACTTATGGAAGAACGCTTGTTTCGAACCCGGAGATGAGGCCTCGATGGAGTTCAGCGCATCCTTGTAGCGAAGGTGCTTGTTACCAGCAGCCATTGGGCATTCGTCGAGCATGTAGTCGATGCCGGCGATCACGCAATAGGCAGCCATTTCGCGCTCGTCAAGACGCACAAGAGGCTTGACCTTGCGCGGTAGCCCGTTGCGTGCGGGAAGGACCGGATGTTGGCGCGCCAGGTAGTCGGTTTGCCAATGCAGCACGTTGCCAAACAGGACTGCGGCCTCATCGTCGAGGTTATGGCCCGTCACCAACACGTCGTACTCGCCTTCGAGCGCGACTCGGTCAAAGATGTGGCGCTTGGACATGCCACAGGCCGAACACGGTGCGCGCCGGGCAGCACGGCTGCCGCTGGGAACGTCGTAGCCGTACTCTTCGACGATGTCTACGACCGTGAGTTTCAGTCCGCGGTCCGCGGCGAACGTCTTCGCGAACTCACCCGACGGGTCGCTGTAGTTATCGATGCCAAGCCCGATGTAGAGGCCATCGGCTTCGTAGCCAAGATTGTTCAGGATGTCCCAGATAGCGAGGCTGTCCTTGCCACCGCTCACGGCTATGAGCAGCTTGTCGCCGGGTTCGCACATATCGAACTCGGCGATGCACTTCTCGACCTGCTGGTGACAGAAGCGCAGGAAGTGTTCGCCGCAGAAGTTGGCGTTGTGGCGCTTGAGGTCTATGACAGCCGGACCGCGACAAACGCGACACTTCATGATGCACCGCCGGAGATGACACCCGCACCGCCGGAGATCACATTGCGGATTTCAA
>Ga0307985_10000493_pt1 | contig 23718 bp, 21 predicted proteins | sample EllFjometageno80_FD_203155 | JGI IMG/M metagenome (GOLD analysis project Ga0307985, IMG submission 203155) | Marine microbial communities from Ellis Fjord, Antarctic Ocean - #80 | ecosystem: Environmental > Aquatic > Marine > Unclassified | place: Southern Ocean | collected 2014-10-09 | reverse complement strand
TCAAAAAAAATATCGAGGGGTAGGTTTTTGGCATTACCTGAAATGCCAATAATCGGAATGTTTCCTTTTTTGTTTTTGATTGATCTGATTTTTTTGGTCACCTCAATCCCATTAACACTTGGAAGATTAATATCTATTATTATAAGATCAAATAACTCGTCATCAAATTTGTTCAGAGCGACTTGTCCGTCTTTTGCTGATGTAATTTTACAATTTTCGAAGAGTAGAATTTTTTTGAGCAAGTTCTGTATCACAGAACTATCTTCCACAACTAAAACTTTCTTATAATCCTGTGCCACCATTTTTATATTTTTAACAACCCTTTATACTCGCCCTTAAATTTTAAGAATTTTTCTTTAAGTTTTTTAAAATTTGCTTCCAGACCTAAAATTTTATTAGCTCTTATATCCGCTTCAAGTAACTCTGCATGAATTGCTAAATCAGTTATCCCTAAGGATCCAGAATTACCTTTGATGGTGTGCAAGGTACTTAAAATTTCAGTATAATTTTTTGAGGAAATTAAAAATTTCATTTTGTTTAAAAATCCTGTGGTTTCTTTTTCGTATTCAATATAAAGGTCATTAATATCAGAATCACGTGCATACTTTTTGATTTCATTATAGACTTTGAAATCTATTGTTCCTCCAGAAATCAGGCCTTTCTGTGTGGTAAAATTAGCACTGTGATTTAGCCAACCACTGACAATTTCAATAAGTTGTTCTGGCCTAATTGGTTTTCTTATATAGTCACTAAATCCAGCATCTATGAAACTAGATTTGCCATCATCTCCATTGAAGGCGGTAATAGCAAGAATTAGACATGTTACCTCTGGAAAGCCTGATTTGATCTTTGCTAAAGTTTCAAATCCGTCTAGATCAGGCATTTGAATATCTAAAAGGATGAGTGCAAAAGGAGTTGTTTTTAGTAGTTCCAGGGCTTCGTATCCACCAACGGCATCAATCACTTCCATTCCAGCTTTTGATAATACACTGGTAGCATACCTTCTATTTATGCTATTATCATCGACAATTAATATCTTTTTGCTCAACTTTGTAATGTTTCTGTTTTATACGCTTGAATAAAATTAGACGATTATATTTAAAAATTGTAGTAAAAAGGTAATATGAAAGAAAAAAAGTTGATTGTAATCGTTGGGCCTACTGCGGTAGGAAAAACTACTAGCTCAATTGCGTTGGCTAAATTCTTCAGCGGAGAAATTGTTTCGGCTGATTCACGGCAATTTTTCAGAGAACTTGAAATTGGGACGGCCAAACCTTCTTCTGATGAACTGGCTTTGATACCTCATCATTTTATTAACTCTCATTCAATTGTTCATGAATATGATGTTGGAGCGTTTGAACATGATGTTATTGACCTCCTTGACCTTAAATTTAAGTCTCTTGATAGCATGTTTTTAGTTGGTGGATCAGGGTTATATATTAATGCTATTTGTGATGGACTCGATAAGTTCCCAGCAATAGAAAGGGCAATAAGAGACCAATTGAATATTCAATTGGTTGAAGATGGTTTAGATGCTTTAGTGGAAAAATTACACGATTTGGACCCTGAATATGCTAAGTCAGTTGATTTGAAGAATCCTCAAAGAGTTATTAGAGCATTGGAGGTGTCCATAGGTACGGGGCAGCCTTTTTCTACTTTCAGAAAATCGCAACAGATGGAGCGCTCATTTGATGTTATAAAAATTGGTTTAGAACGGGAACGTTCTGAATTATATGAAAGAATAGATCAGAGAATGGATCAAATGATTATTGATGGTCTTTTTGAAGAAGCTATACAATTCAAAGACCACCAACATTTGAATGCGCTACAGACTGTAGGATACAAGGAGATCTTCGCCTATCTGAATGATGAATATGACAAGGAAGAAGCAATCAGATTGTTAAAAAGAAATTCAAGAAGGTATGCAAAACGTCAATTGACTTGGTTCAAAAAGGACCCCGCAATAAAGTGGTTTAAACCAGATGATATGGATGGAATCACAAAATACCTGGAGCAGAAAATTTTAGAATGACTTGTAGCCGAATAATGAAGCAATAAATTTTGTAGGCGCTTTTTTGATAAATCTATTATACTGACCAGCCCTTAACGCCAATTGTTTTAGTTGCTCCTCTTGTTTTTGATTAAGCTCTAAAATCTGAGTTTTCAAATCTTTATCTTCCTCAGAAAGATTTGAAGCAGCTGCATTAGTTTTAGTAATTAATTCATTTTCTATTCTAAAAGTTTGAAACCTATCAGTTGATGTTTTCATGAGGTCTGAGGCCACTTCGTTTAAAACAGAATTGTCATTCGCACGATCATAAGTTAAGATCAGGTTTTTCCTTTCGCTACTAAGTTTGGCCATTTGATCAATGACTAAAATGAGAGCGGTCTTTTTAGGTATAATTTGATTTTTTGTATAAAGTGAGTACAGGAGTACAAGACCTGATAAAGCGACAAAAATTGGAAGATAACCCATTAGAAAATGTTTGTTTATGAATAATGACCGTAAATCTGCCTGAATTAAAAGGATTTTCAAGTTAAATACAACATACTTTCTTGCGAAGTTCCTGAATTCATATGTACACTACATCAGAAAATGTTGCATATTTAAATACTGTGAATAAAAAAGTCCTGATCATAACCTATTATTGGCCACCTAGCGGAGGAGGCGGTGTTCAGCGATGGCTAAAATTTGTAAAATATTTGCCTGAATTCGGATGGGAACCAATCGTATTTACACCAGAAAACCCTGACTTTGACCTTAAAGACGAGAGCTTAGTTAAAGATATTAGTAAGGAACTAGAAGTCTTAAAGTTCCCGATTTGGGAGCCTTATCAGCTTTTTAAAAAGTTATCGGGTAAAAAGGAACTGAAACAAGGACAAGTATTAGAAGAGGGTGATGGCTCTACTTTAAAACAGCTTGCTATATGGATCAGAGGGAATTGGTTTATTCCAGACCCTAAGAAATTTTGGGTCAAACCATCAGTAGAATATTTAAACTCTATGTTAATCAGTAATGGCATTAACACTGTTATTACTACTGGTCCGCCACATAGTATGCATTTGATTGGCTTGAAACTTAAAGAGAAAAACCCTGAATTAAATTGGATTGCTGATTTCAGAGACCCTTGGTCTCAGTGGGATATTTTGGATAAATTCAGATTAAAGAATACGACAAGAAAAAAGCATCAAAAACTGGAAAGCGAAGTTTTCAAATTAGCCTCCAAGGTGATAACTGTAAGTGAAACATGGAAGAAAGAATTTGAGCAAATAGGAGCCAAGAAGGTTGAAGTAATTACAAATGGATTTGATTCGTCAGATATTCAACCGAGGCCAAAAGCTCTAAAGGATAAATTTAGAATTACTCATGCCGGAATGCTCAATGATTTCCGAAACCCAGCAGTTTTATGGCAAGCATTAAAAGAATTGGTGATAGAAAATCTAGACCTTAAAAAGGACTTAGAAATAAATTTGATTGGAACATTGAGTAATAGCATTAACCATGAACTAATGGGGGATGCTGATTTAAAGGATTCCGTTGTATTAGTCGACCATGTTCCTCATGATGATATTTTCAATGAATATTCAAAGGCAGCTGTTTTACTTTTAATTCTAAATGATTCGAAAAATGCTAAAGGGCATTTGCCTGGAAAACTTTTTGAATACATGGCCGTTGGCACTTCTGTTTTGGGAATAGGGGAGGATAATGGTGACGCTGCGAAGGTTTTGTTCAGTACGAATTCGGGTAGAGTAATCGCCCCTAATGATAAAGAAGGAATGAAAATGGAATTGCTTGAACTGTACAATAATTGGAAAGCTGACATACCTCTTATTCAAGAGAGCATTGATAAATACGAAAGGAAAAACCTGACTTCAGAATTGGTAAATCTTTTAGAAAACCTCTGAAATGAAAATCCCTTTTTTTAATCTAGAAAGACAGACAACCCAATTGAAGGCTGAACTTGAAGAAGTTTCTGCAGCTGTATTCAAGTCATCTCAATTTGTATCCGGTAATTTCACAAAAGCATTCGAGCTAGAGTTTGCTCAATATATTGGTGTCTCATCCTGCGTAAGCGGTGGTAACGCTACGGATGGGTTAGAGTTAGTCTTGAGGGCAATGGACATTGGTGATGGTGATGAGGTCATTGTTGCTGCATATACATGGATATCAGATGCTGAGGCAGTGAGGCTAGTAGGTGCTACCCCTATCTTTGTAGAGGTAGATTCAAAGAATTTTAATATTGATGCTAAGCAAGTTGACGGTGCGATAACAACCAAAACTAAGGCAATCATTTTTACTCATTTATTTGGCTATACTGAGGGCTTTGAAGAGGTTGAGAAAGTAGCTGAGAAACATAAATTAAAGCTTATTGAGGATTGTGCTCAAGCACATGGCGCAGCTGTAAACGGGAAAAGAGCAGGTGGTTTGGGGCATGCCGGAGTATTTAGCTTTTACCCTACCAAAAATTGAGGTGCATATGGTGATGCTGGTGCTGTGACAACTGATGATACCGTGCTTGCAGAAAAAATCAGAATGCTGGCGAATCATGGGCAAAGTGAGAGAGATATCCATATTGGTGATGGAAGAAATAGCAGAATGGACGAATTGCAAGCGGCTTTTCTTTTAGTAAAACTTGCACATTTGAATAACTGGAATCATAGACGAATTGAAATTGCGGCCATCTATCACTCACAAATTAAAGGAGACGTTAAGTTGCCAAGTGCTACAAAAGATGGAAATAATGTTTACCATCAATATGTGATACTTTCTGAAAATAGAGATGCATTAAAATTGGAATTAGAAAAAGAAGGAGTGGGCACAGCAATTCATTATCCTAACCCCTTGCCGTTTTTATCAGCATATTATAAGGAAGGGAATGATGATGAATTTGCCTTAAGTAGAAAACTATCCAATCAAGTTTTGTCTTTACCAATTTGGCCTGAGTTGACAGATTCAGGGGTGTTTAGGGTTGTGGAAATTATAAATAGAGTATCAAGATAGGTCCTATTTGATGTTACTAACCTTTTAATACTTTATTCAAAATATCATTGATTTCTGGAGATACTTTCATGAAATACGTAAGTAATAAAAAGGCTGATGTAATTGAAAAAGACCTCATAACCACGTCTATATAAACATTGTCAATTCTAGGAATCGCTAAATTCAAAAGAATAACTACACCAATAATTCCAAAAAATTTAAGCGTATTAAAGGAGAAAGGCTGGATTTTGAATTTGACAAAAACGAAGCAAAACTTAATCATGTTAAACAACAACATTGCGGCTAGAGAAGCAGCTGCAGCTCCTTCAATTCCATAAGTAGGAATCAGTATTAAGTTGCCAATTATTATCGAAATGGCTAATATGGCAACTGTCACCACATTGAATTTATAGTATTTTGAAAGCACAATTATTTCACCATTGACGCCAAATAACATATCGGTTAGTTTTCCCAGCCCGATAAGCAGTACAACATTAAAACCAGCCTCATACACTTCACTGTTTGGCATGATCATATAGATGCTATCTAAATTGGCCCAAACACCTAACAATAGCAGCCCACCTATGACTAATTGGTTGATTGATGTCTGTTTATAATATTGAGCTACCTCCTTCATGTTCCCTTTCTCAAATGCTTGGGCCATTAGTGGTGTAGTGATTTGGGTAATGGATCGTTTAGGAATTTCTATGATGGTTCCTATGAAAAATGCAATCGTATAAATACCGGTAGCATCAAGCCCTTTAATTCCTGCAACCATTAAACTGTCTATTTGAAGTACGATTTGTGTGCCACTAGCTCCAATAAGTGTGAAAAGGCCATATTTCAATATTTTACTGAGCTCAGTTTTGCGTAAATGGTTAAATCTCAAACTGATGTTTGCAGCTTTTAAATAAATGAAATAGCTAATATGTGAAAGAAGGGTAACCCCATAAAGGAGCACGAATAGATGGATGAAATTATCGAATTTGATGATTCCAAAACCATAAAGTAACACCGTGACTGTCGTCATTAATCTAAGCATTACATCTCTGAAAAGGATTGGGGTGATGCTTTTAAGTAGGCTTCTGCTGTATGCTTCCGACATTTGGATAAAGAGTAGAAAGAGTGCAATGATCAGAGAAACCTGGAAATATTCTACAAAAAGTGGTGACTTTAGTACATAGTAATTGAGGATTTGGTCCTTGAAAAAATAGGTTACGCCCAACAAAACTCCATAACCGACAAGTGCGGCAACTACAGTAAAACCAAGGAATTCTTTTCTCTCATTACTTCCTGATTTATAGCTAGGTAAAAACTTAATAATACTAGGAGCTAGGCCCAACTGTGCAAACGTAGCCATCAAAAAAGCAGCACTCGGAATTACGCGAAGCAATCCAACTTGATCGACACTGAGGAATTTAGGGAAGATGAACAGAAAGTTGATTGCGCCTATGGCAAAACCGATATAGGCCAATAGTGACGATCGGATGCTCTGTTTGATTACAATCCCCATGCTAAGGTTTCCTCCAAATAGTAGTATCTGTTAAGCCAGTGGTGGTATAAATCTTTGGCCAGCCTTCTAAAACTTTTAAAGCTGGCTGATACCTTTTTCTTTCTGAATTGTCCAAAAGCAAAAAACCACCTTCTTTTAATTTGGGGATAGACTTTAAAACACAACTTAATCTTGCACGACCATCGACAGCAATAAAATCAAAATGTGAATCGGAATAGTCATCCAATGCATTGATATAATCTTTGAAGACTTCGTCTTTCACAGGGTAATCCTCAGCCGATATAAATAATTGCATTTCACTAGAGAGGTGTTGTGAAGGAGCCTCTCCATTTGATTCAATTTGTCTTAAAGTTGTATTCTTAATGTTTTTTGATTCTAAAAGCGTTGCTACCTTTGAAAACCAGGGTTTAAAATGCTCTATGGCAGTTATGTGATTAAGTAATTCTGCATAAAAAACGGTACTTCTACCACTTCCAAATTCAAACCCAACCATGTTTTTAGTCAAGATTTGTTTCAAAACATAAATGGAACCGGGTGAAATCCATGGTGCTTCAGGGTTCTTTCTCTGAAAAGCCTGATAATTCATTTTTAACAATGGTCTCATCAAACGATATTTAAAATACTTAAAACCCTCTGATTTATGCGCAGCTCTATTTTTATGAGGCAGTGGCATCATTGATAGTTTTTCACCAATATGTTTGAACTCTTCTACAGTCATGTTAATAATTATTGCGCAATCTAACAATTTGAAAGGATGAGAAAAAAGTCTTTTTATTTACATTATAATGAAGCAATTTCAGCCCAATGAAGATCGGATTTTTTCTTGACCAATCTTTTCCTCCCGATTCTCGAGTTGAAAACGAAGCATATAGCCTAATTAAGGCCGGGCACGAGGTGCATTTGTTCTCCTTAGACTACGAGAACAGGAAACCCGCAAAAGAAGAAATTAATGGTATTCATGTGTACAGGTATAGCGCAGGAAAACTAACCTATAAATTATCAGCCCTTGCCTACACCAATGGATGGTTTAAAGGCTTGATCTCGAAAAAGATTAAGGCATTTATTGAGGCAGTGAAGCCTGATGTTTTGCATGTTCATGATATGGTTATTGCCGAGTCTGTTATGGATGTAAACGATTCGGATTATAATAAACCATTGGTGTTGGATTTGCATGAAAACCGGCCGGAGATTATGCAATTCTACCCTCATTTAAAGAAATTTCCAGGTAAGCAACTGATCCGGATAGGGAAGTGGCGGAAAAAACAATCGGAGTTAATTAAAAGGGCAGACCATGTGATCTTGGTAACAAAGGAGGCAATTAAAGTAGCCGCTTTTGAGACTAATTTACCTATGGGGAAATTCACAGATGTTGCAAATACTGTAGAACCTGATATCTATTGGAATTATGCTTTGGATAAGGAAATCATATTGAAATTCAAAAAAGGTTTTGATATCGTCTATGTTGGAGATACTGGCTTAAGAAGAGGTACCGATACGGCCATTGATGCCATCAAATTACTAATCAATAAGATTCCTGAGATTCAGTTGGTTTTAGTTGGGAAGAGCACCGAAGATGAGATCTTAAAGCGCAAGGTTTTTGAATTAGGCCTTACTAGTAATGTGCTTTTTGAAGGTTGGAAGGACGTGTCTAATTTCCCGTCTTACATCGAAGGAGCTGAAGTCTGTATTAGCCCATTACATCGGAATAAGCACCACGATACTACATTCGCAAATAAGCTCTTCCAATACATGGCCGGAGAAAGAGCAGTAATTGTAAGCAATTGCGATGCGCAAGCCAATGTGGTGAAAGAGACTGATTGTGGGTTGGTTTTTGAAGCCGGTAATGCAAAAGCTTTAGCGGACTGTTTACTTGACTTGTATAAGAACCCTCATCGCGCTAAAGAATATGGTATGAATGGTAAGAAAGCCGTTGTAGATAAATACAATTGGAAGGAGACAAGCAAAGGGCTTATCGCTCTTTATGAAGGTCTCTAATCATTTTTCTTTCAAGGTAATATATACAGAACCCGCAAAAAGGAGCACTGTTAATATTGAGCAGATTCTCATAATCATAGAACCTGTTCTATAAATCTTTGGTACAAATTTGAACTCAATAGTATGGTTGCCCGCTGGAATCTCAAGTGCTCTCAATATATAATTGGCCCTAAGCATGTCGACTGGTTCCCCATCGATGCTTACTTCAAAGCCTTTTGGATAATGTATTTCAGAGAAAACGGCTAGACCATTGCCATTATTGGTTGATTCATATTTCCAATAACCCGGATGATATTCCAGCAAATCAATTGTTCCATTACTTGAATAGTTAGTATTAATTCCACTGAATTTACTCTGATCAATCACAGATGTTGATTTAGTATTGATTGATTGCGTTTGGGCTAATTCTTCATCCGGAGAATTGACTAAAACCACTTGGTCAACAAACCATACTGCTCCGTTTGCTTGATTATTAATAAATATGCCTTGTCCATTGTTGGGGTCGGCCATGATATATTTACCATTAAGCATATTAGTCATCTCATAACCTGAAATATTATAGTTTCCAGCTTGTACTTGTTGGATCATTAGTTGCCGTTCTGTCTGTATTTTTGTGTCTAGGAGTTCTTGAAATCTCCTTATTCTAGCACCATGGTAGCCATTAATAGAATTGTTATGTCTTGAGGCACGTGCATCGTAAAACAATGGAGATGAAAGGTCTAAAACGCGATCACCTAAGGCTTTATTTTGACTTATGAACTGATCACCAGCAAGCGCTGTAAAGTATTGTTCAGAAGGAGCTTTAGTGAAATTGCTGTCGGTCATGAATCGTTTGCCAATTATTACCACATCAATTATTACCAATCCGATGAATATGAAGTAAGTGATGGATTTTGATAATTTCTGAATGCTGTACAAAAAGTAGACACCTACAAATAGCGCAATGAAGAGAAAAGACCTGAATGCATCTGACCTGAGTAAAGATTTTCTGTCTTCTGGTAGTCCGTTTTTTAACCATTCTGGCCATTCGGGATTGTCTAAAGCACCTCGAAAACTGAAAGCTCCAGCAAATAAGGCAACCAACAAGGCAATTCCAGCAGTACATGAAAGGGCAATTATGAATTTCTTCTGAGCAGTTTTGTCAATAGATTTCTCCATGATATGCTCAAGCCCTAACATACCCAATAGCCCGATTCCGAAAATGGGTAGGATCATAGTAAAAGTGACGGACCTAAATTTGTTGTAACCAGGGAAATTGTCAAATAGAAAGTAGTTGAGACTTTCCATGTTTCGACCGTAACTGAGTAAGATTCCTAATACTACGACCGCTACTAACCAAATCACATACTTGCGTTCTGCAAAAGCGATGCCTATGGCAAATAGAAATACCATTATTGCACCTGCATAGTATGTTGTAGGGGTCTCGGACCCCCAATAAGCTGCCCTGCTTAATCCGGGTAATTGTTGTGCTACTTGAGTTTGATTTGCACCAGCCCTTTGAAATTCAGCTGCGACATTTGAATCCAATCCAAAACTCGCACTCCCACCTAAAGCATTTGGAATAAAGAGGGTTATTGGATCCCAGGTTCCATTGCTGTATTGAAAAGCATATGTTTTAGACAATCCATCTGCATTTTTTTCAACATCAGATTGTTGTGTTAATTCTGATTTACCTCGATTTGAATATTTGCCGTATTCATAAGTGGCATAAAATTCACCAATGTACGTCCCAATGGCTAAAATTGCAGCTAGAAAGAGTAAACCGAGTCTTTGACTAAATACCTTAATTGTGCCATCACGGTAAGCAGATATTAACATCAAAAGCCCATAAATAGCCACTACAAAGGCTAAATAATAAGTCATTTGAATATGGTTGACTCTCAATTGTAAAGCGAGTGCCAAGGCCGTTAAACTCGCTCCTAACCATTTATTTCCAGTAAAACATAAATGAATGGCTCCAACGACAAGCGGCATAAAAGATACTGCTGAAATTCTTGCATTGTGGCCTGCAGTAAAGCCAATCAAATTATATGATGAACATCCGAAAGCTATCGCTCCAATTATGGCCAAGTAGGGCCTTACTTTAAAGCAGAGTAGCATGATGTAAAAACTGAGCATGCTCACAAAAAGTATCCTAGCTGGGTGTGGCAATCCCAAACTGATAATTGAATGGACAGATTTTATTAATTGATTGCCCCATTTAACACTTATCATATAGGCTGGCATGCCACCAAATATGGAATTTGTCCAGAGTCCTTCGTTACCAGTAGACGCTCTGTAATCAATAAGCTCGGTTGCACTGGCTTCCCATTGCAAAATATCACCTTGACTTAGGCCTTGATTATCAAAGAAAACCGGCTTGAAAAAAATGAACGTGAGCAATAAAAATATAGCAATTGCAATGATGTGAGGGAGTACGTTTTGCTGGATATTGATTTTCTTCATACTTGTTTGGTATCAAACCGAAGCCGAATATCTTCAATACCAATGTATTTATAAAATTCAGAACAGTTTTTAATCAATAATTGAACGAATTATATTCATTCGTTGCCTGTATTTTAATTATTTTTGCTACCCTATTAATCAGTAAAGTTATGTTTGAGAATTTAAGTGGAAAGTTAGAGCGGGCATTTAAGACCTTAAAAGGACAAGGTTCTATTACAGAAATTAATGTTGCAGCTACTATTAAAGAAATAAGAAGAGCACTGATTGACGCTGATGTTAATTTTAAAGTAGCCAAAGACGTTACTGACAAAATCAAGAAAGAAGCACTCGGTAGAGATGTGTTGATTTCTGTGTCTCCAGGTCAATTACTGACTAAAATTGTTAGTGAGGAGCTCACATCGATGATGGGAGAGACCAAGGCTGAAATAAATATTCAAGGCGATCCTGCTATCATTTTAATTTCCGGACTTCAAGGTTCAGGTAAAACAACATTTTCTGGTAAGCTGGCAAAATTACTTAAGAGTCAAGGAAGACAAGTGCTTTTAACTGCTTGTGATATCTATAGACCTGCAGCAATTGATCAATTGAAGGTTTTAGGAGAGCAAATTGATGTGGAGGTTTATGCTGAACCTGACAACAAGGATGCACTTAAAATTGCTAGTAATGCTATTAACTACGCTAAGAAAATAGGGAAGAAGATTGTCATCGTTGATACTGCAGGACGTTTAGCAGTAGATGATGAAATGATGCAAGAGATTGAAGGACTTAAGAAAATGCTTAATCCTTCTGAAACATTATTTGTCGTTGATGCAATGACTGGTCAAGATGCTGTCAATACGGCCAAGACCTTTAATGAGCGTTTAGATTTTGATGGAGTTGTACTGACCAAGCTCGATGGTGATACAAGGGGAGGAGCAGCACTTTCTATTCGTACAGTTGTAGAGAAACCGATTAAATATGTTTCTACTGGAGAAAAAATGGAGGCAATTGATGTCTTCCATCCTGATCGTATGGCGAGCAGGATTCTCGGTATGGGTGATGTGGTTTCTTTGGTAGAAAAAGCACAAGAGACTTTTAATGAAGAAGAAGCGCGTGTTTTAAACAAAAAGATTCGTCAGAATAAATTCGATTTTGAGGATTTTCTATCTCAGTTACAGCAAATCAAGAAGATGGGTAATCTGAAAGACCTGATGGGAATGATTCCTGGTGTTGGTAAAGCAATGAAAGGATTAGACATTGATGATGATTCGTTCAAGCCGGTTGAAGCTATTATCAGGTCAATGACACAAGAGGAAAGATCAAATCCAGATATTATTAATGGTAGCAGAAGGAAAAGAATTGCATCTGGTAGTGGATCATCGATTCAGCAAGTGAATAATTTGATGAAGCAATTTGCGGACATGCGCAAGATGATGAAGACGATGAATAAAATGGGTGGTGGGAAGAGAGCATTATCCGCTTTGAATCCAATGGGCAAATAATTCCGCTTTAGTTTAAATCTCTGCCTTCTTTGTAAGATTCCCATTTAATCCAAGCCATTTGGTCATCAAAATTAGTGGCTTGAACGGTTAATTCGAATATCATTCTGCTATTACCAGAGGTACGATTATTCATTGGGAGTGATAAAGAGCCTTTTCTACTTATGTTATTCTTGTTCACATAAAAAATTATATCAAGTTCGTTACGTTCCCAGTTCAAAGTATAGTTTTCCACTTTGGAATTAATCCTGTTTTTCCCATCAACCTTAACTATGAGCTTTTCTGTTTCGAGCGCTTTTTTACTTTCATAATCATTGATTGCAATTTTTGCTTTACCAAAACGCTTCATAAACCTAGTCGATTGATTACCTCTATAAAAGGTTTGAATTTTCACTAAAAGACTATCAATGAAAAACAGATTGATGTCTTCAATTTCAAACGATTCGGCTAAAAAATCGATTCTATCAAGCCTGAAAATTGAAAAATCATCTGTATAAAATTCCCCATAATGTTTGAATGCCCTGAGGTCCATATCAGCCATGTGCTCATTGATCCTCATCTCTTCTAGACTGAACTGATAGTCGGGAATCTCAACCTCTACTTTTGTTAAGGGTGCTGCTTGTTCGACTGGTACTTCTACCACCTCCTCAGTTTTTTCTTCAACGATTTCTTCAGCTCTTTTACAACTAATGTTGAATAGGAGTAAGAGTAAAATAGCTGCTGTAACTAATCTTTTCATTTTGAAACTAAATGTTACGTTAATATAAAATGATTTTTTCGAAGTACAAATGAGTAACCTAAACATTTTGAATCTCTTGCATTATTAATTTATAATCCGCATTATCAATATTGTGAATTTTCAAGAGATTAGCTTCATTCTTAACCTGTCCATATTTAAGGTGACTTTGCCATATATGCTCAATGAACCAATCGGGTTCTTCTCCCCAACGCTTGTCAACTTTTTTTAGGTCAAGAAATCGTTGTTTGTCCAAAGACAGTTGAATTTTCAAATTCATTTGACTTTCTATCTTTTTATTATGGAAAGCAAAAAGACCTTCAAGCAAGGTATAAGACTGGTTTTGTAATCTTTCACTAATTTTATTTTCTAATGCTGGCCAATCTATTGAATCAGGATGCTCCCAATCTATCCTCCCCTTGATAATTGGAATTTCTGACTGATTCTTGATAAAGTTGTCTTGGTTTATTACTTCAGCATCCAATAAGTGTTGCTTGAGGTATTCGGCAAGTTTGGATTTCCCTGCTCTACTGATACCCCCGATGCCGATGAGAATTCCCATGACACTAAAATAATATATATAGGGTAGTAATCATGATGTATTACTGAAAGCATAAAAAAAGCCAGGCTCTAAAAGAGCTGGCTTTAAATATTTTCATTGTACGCTTAATTATTTGTAGATAACTGAATTAACAGCATCAATTGTCTTTTTAACATTTGGTAATATGACTTCAATAAGTGTAGGAGCATACGGTAATGGTAAATCCAAATTATTGACTCTTTTGATTGGAGCATCTAAATAGTCAAATGCATCCCTTTGAACATTAAAAGCAATATCAGTCGCAATTGACGACAATGGCCAAGCTTCCTCTACAATTACTAGTCTATTCGTTTTTTTGACTGATGCTATAATAGTAGCATAGTCAATAGGTTTGACAGTTCTAAGATTAATAACTTCAGCGTTGGTACCGTTTTTAGCTAGATCTGAGGCCGCTTCGTGCGCTACCTTCATCATCTTACCAAAAGACAAGATAGTTACGTCAGTGCCTTCTCTCTCAACATGAGCTTGTCCAATTGGGATTAAATATTCACCATCAGGTATTTCGCCTTTATCGGCATACATCACTTCTGATTCCATGAAGATAACAGGATCATTGTCACGGATTGCTGACTTAAGAAGTCCTTTAGCATCATGTGGATTAGAAGGGACTACTACTTTCAGGCCAGGTGTGTTAGCAAACCAATTCTCAAAATTTTGAGAATGTTGTGCACCAAGCATGCCTGCATTTCCTGTAGGTCCTCTAAAAACCATAGGGATTGGAAATTGTCCTCCAGACATTGTCATCATTTTCGCAGCTGAATTAATGATCTGGTCTATAGCAACAAGAGAAAAGTTGAAAGTCATAAATTCAATGATGGGGCGGAGGCCATTCATTGCCGCACCAATTCCGATGCCCGTAAATCCGAGCTCTGCAATTGGCGTATCAATTACTCTTTCTGGTCCGAATTCATCAAGCATGCCCTGACTAACCTTATAAGCACCATTATATTCTGCTACTTCTTCGCCCATGAGAAAGATTTTTTCATCTCTCCTCATTTCTTCATTCATGGCTTCACGTAGCGCTTCTCTAAACTGAACTTCTCTCATTAATATCTCTTATTAAACGGCTGTAAAAATAAACATTAGGGTTTCAATTCGCAACCGAAAATTGAATGAACAGGCCTAAAATAAAAAAGGCTCTTTCCTTTTGGAAAGAGCCTTTTTTTAAGTTTTACTTTTTATTTCAAGATGTCCTGAAACGCTTGTGATTCAGCCAAATTTCTAAATTCTAAATCGCTTACCGCTTTCTGCTTTAATGAAGCATCAGCACCGACAGCATTTCTAAGGTGCTCAACAACTTTGTTTTCGTTGTTTTGTCTTGCAGCAGCAACAGCAGCAGCATAATGAGCCCAAACATAGCTTCTATCACTTCTAATAACAGCTTCGAAAGTAGCCTGTGCATTGCTATAATCGTTTCTTAACAATTGCGCTAATCCTTTGTTGAATTGATCAACAGATGAATTAGAAGCTGCACCTAAAGAACCGTTAGCAAGATCATACTTAGCAACCATTACTTCAACAGCTCCCTTAGCTCCGTTAATTCCTCTTCTAGAATTGTTGTTAGGATTCATTCCTAAAGCTTGAGACAAAGCTGCATGTGCTCCCCAAAGGTTGCCTTGCATTTCAAGTGCCATACCAATATTGGCTTGCGCTTCAACATTTGCATTCTTCTGGTTTGAAGTCTCGAAGTGATTAAGCGCAGTTGCGATTAACTGAGTGTTATCACCACCTTGCATAGCTAATTCTAAGTTGACAGCTCCTAAGTTGTTATGAATAACCCATGTGTCATTCTTCTTAGCCGCAGCTTCTAATATTGATTTTCTCTCCGTTAAAGAAGGATTCTTAGCAGCAGCATAAGCCAATTCTTGAATAGAAAGCTCATTAGCAGAAGTTCTTCCTTGTGCGATTTGCATTGCAAGTGTAGCAATCTGCTCAGCTGATTTCTTATCCTTTACAGTTAATACTTCAGTTTGTGCAGTTCTTAATTGTGGATATATATCAGTGAAAATTTTCTTGTAAGTACTTAGCTTTTGAAGTTCTTTTTCTTTCTGCTCAAATGAACCAGAACCGTTGATGATGCTATTCCACTCCGATTTTTGACTAGAAGACAATCCACTATATCCAGCTAAGCTAGATTTTAGGCTACTCCAATTTTTAACGATAGGCTTAAGAATGAATCTGATTTGATCAGCCATCCCTTGGTAATCGTATTTGTCCATTTCACCTCTGTACCAAGCTTCGATAGCTTCTGCTCTTTCTTGAGCTAACTCTTCATTGAATCTGTCAAGACCTTCTGGAGAGTGAGTACCTGTAATCGTTACAGTCCTTGTAACATTTTTCTGAGCAATAAACGCCGCGAAGTTAGTTCCTCTATCAGAACCAGTTTCAGTACTTTTTAATCTAGATCTTCCTTGATCGAAGAAAAAAGAAACGTTAGTTGGATTTAATTCTTCCTGATCGTTATAACCATGATCTGCATAAGAAGCATAATAAGAAGGCTGAGCCATTGTTGAAGTAGTAATCAATCCTTCGATACGAGGCTCGTTTACTTTATCAGTGCTTTTTGACTTTCCGTTCTTGTCTTGAGAAATCACACCTTGGAAGGCTAATTGACCTCTTTCCATTCCTTCCTCATAAGGAAATACATAGGATTTAGAAATACGAGGCTGCTCAGTGGCTGCATTTGGGTAATCAGAACCTTTAAAAGCGAAGGATTCTAAGGCTCTTTCCTGGCTTCCATACTGATAAGAAGTGTTTAACTCATAAGTGAAGCCTTCTTTAATCATTTTGACAGGAAGATTAGCTGACATCTCAAATCTAACTGTATCGGCATGAACCTCTAATGGAGAAGGAGTTGCTGACAAGTTTTGCTGCTTGGCTAACTCCGCCATTTTATTTAAAGGAGAACAACCGAAAACGGTTATTAGTCCTAAAAATATTAGGGAATAGATAAATTTTTTAGTCTGGGTTTTCATAGGGTATTAGCTTATTTTTTTAATTATCTGTTGAACTTTATGAAACAGGCTGCAATTTTAACAAATTTTTAATAGATTCCGACCCAATACAACAATAAATTGTTAGTTAAATTTGTTATCATTGATGTAGCAATGGAAAGAATACAGAGATTTTTTGAAAATCAGGCCTTTGGAGTTTGTACAAAACTGGGTGAGAAGTTGAGTTTGTCTACTTCTAGTATTCGCTTATTCTTCATTTACCTGTCTTTTTTGACCTTCGGATCACCGTTTGTTATTTATCTGGCGTTAGCTTATGTAATTAACATAAGGAAGCATTTAAGAAGAAGAGAAAACCCGGTTTGGTACAACTAGGGTTATAGATTAGAATACTTTTTCTTTTTTTTGAAATAGTAATCCCAAATTATTGACCCTTTGTATTTGGTTGCAATGTGCTTGCTAGGCGTAATCATTTTCCCCTTGGAATACATTTTTTTTGCTCCCATTAAAAAATGGATGTGAGATTTTATAATAGCCATTCCATGTAGTGGGCCACTTACTATCGAAAACTCAACTGCTGCAATCCAATCAAGAATAATTCGTACCGGTATTTTCCATAAGAGCTTATTCACCGGTTCATTTTTGAGCAAAAGGAAAAGACCATTTCTAAAGTTGAGGTATGTTTTTCTAGGGTGCCCGTTGGCCAATGTACCTCCACCAACATGATAAACTACACTCTCTGTACATACTGTCACTCTATATCCGTTATTCCAAAACCGCCAACAAAGGTCAATTTCTTCCATATGGGCAAAAAAATCTTCTTCCAAGCCACCAACTTTTTCATAAGCAGCCTTTCTTACAATTAAACAAGCACCAGATGCCCAAAAAATATCTTGTGAATTATCATATTGCCCTTTGTCCTCTTCAAGGGTTTGAAATAAACGCCCCCTACAAAAAGGGTAACCTAATATGTCAATGAAGCCACCACTGGCCCCAGCGTATTCAAAATGACTTTTTTTGTTGAAATCTAAGATCTTGGGTTGACAAGCCGCAATGGTTGGCGCTGTTTCCATATAAGCGATAATAGGGTCAAGCCAACCTGGAGAGACTTCAATGTCTGAGTTTAATAATACTATAAACTCAGAATCAATTTGTTTAATTCCTTCATTGTAGCCGCCACTAAACCCCAGGTTTTGGTCCAATAAAATTGTTCGAACTTTGGCAAATTCTTTTTTTAATAATTCACGTGAATTATCAGAAGACGCATTGTCGATAACAATGACTTCATGACCAGGGCTGTTTGTAATAACCGAGGGTAAGAATTGTCTTAGGAAATTTTCGCCATTAAAATTGAGTATGGCAATTGAGGCTTTGTTCATTAGAACATGCTACCGAAATCCATACCCGGTATATTAGGAAGGATACCTTCTGTGTTTTTCTTAATTTCTTCTTTAGCCCTAATTTCCACTTTGTCTAAAGCGTTATTAATTGCCGCAACGGTAAGGTCTTGGGCCATTTCTTTGTCGTCTTTTTTCAAGAGACTTTCATCGATGTCAATTGACAACACTTGTTTTTTGCCGTTTACAGTGGCTTTGACCATGCCTGCTCCAGCTTCACCTGTTGCCTCGATGAATTCGAGTTTGTCTTGAGCCTCCTTCATTTTGGCTTGCATCTCCTTCACCTGACCCATCATCTTCATCATATCAAACATAGCGATTCGTTTTTTTTGTAAAATTATCGAATTAATAGAAAACTATCGGAAACAGACGTCAATATATCATCAACATCAAAATACCTTAGTCTGTACACATAAGAACCAGCAGGAGATTGTTGCCCTTTAAACGACCCATCCCATCCTAATGAAGAGTCTGTAGTTGAAAATAACAGCACACCCCATCTATTATAGATGTGGAACTCAAAATTCCGGTAGACTCCTTCAACGATCTTGAAAGTTTGATTGTCTGGATCTGTGCTTCCTGGTCTAAAAGCCGTTGGAATTAAAACACGACTTGAAAGTGTTTCACAAGCAACATCACTTATAACGGATTCATTAGTACATTCATCCCTATAGCTCACACGGTAGCAAACCTGGCTTGCGCTGCCATTTAAATCTGAGTCTGCATACTGCGTATTGGTTGTTGATCTAATTTGTACAAAACTGCTGTCCGAATCTTGCCTATATATTATGTATTCTGTAATCGGAATGGGAGTGGCCGTCCATCTTATTAATATATCTCCACCACTAAATAGTATTTCTGGAGTGGCAAGTGCTTGTGGGGTTAAGGTACCCACTAAATCTGGTATTTGTACATAACTGGTGGACGTTACGCCATTAAAATCACCTACAATTTGTATTGAAGGACTGTCAGCGCAATTGTCAATTGTGATCAGCTGTTGACCTGATGCTTCAGTGCTTCTACCAATTTCAACACTACTGCTTAGTAAAATCAGTTCCGTTAAATCTGTTGTGCTTGTCAACCAATTAAATGTTATGTCAATTTGATTACCATTATAAATTGCAGCATAATTTAAAGCTATAGAAGCAATTTCGTTCGAATAATCAAAAATGCCTCCGCAGGCCTCAGTTGCCATTATTCTAAAATCATAAGTAACATTCTCAAAATCAAACAGTGTATTTTCAAATAGAAAATTAGAGGGGTTGTCAATTGGCAGTAAAACAGCACTAATAATAGTACCATTTGGGTCGGTAGCTTCTATTTCATATATTATATTGTCTTCAAGACCAGCATAGGCTAGTAGTGCAGTCGTTGGACTTTGAATATCTAGCTGAGTGATTGTTGGTAAAGGTAAGTCAACAATGGTAGTAATCGCCAGTTCTGTAAAACCGCAGGTGGCATTAAAACCATCATTTAATTGACCATTAATCGTTATTGTATAGTTTCCTAGTATATCATAAATATGTGTTAATGAGGGCGGGTCGCTTTTGGAAATGGGTGTTGAATTTCCATCTCCAAAATCAATTAAATATCCTTCGTAGTCATCTGCGTTGAAATCGATATCAATGAGTACATGATTGTTGGTGCAATTAGCAACAGTGAAAACGGGAGAGATTGTTTCAGTTACAATTATGGTGATGTAATCAAATCGAATACTTCCGCTCCCTGAATTTTGATCTACGACTCTAATTAAATGTTCTCCCGGTGTTGTATAGGTCATGGGTATGGGTTCATTAGTTTCAAATGAATCTGTGAACCCATCATCTGATTCAGGATCATTTGGGTCACCTTCAAAATCTATGAATAATGCACCAGGTCTTGTATCAGTATTCCTAATTACTACTGTAAAAGGAGCACAGCCATATACATAGTCAGCTTCAATCCAGCCTTTTGGGCTTGGGTTTTGCGCAAAGCTAATTTGACTGACTAATAGTAAAAGGGGGATTAAAACTACCCTAGTCAAAATATGAAAGCTCCACTTCTTGTATAAACGATTTTGCTTTAATGATGTCTTCATGCAAAACTTTGTCTTGCTCAATAAACGGTACTTTTTCCCGAAACTTATCTAAAAATCCTGACAAAATAGGTGAAGTAGCAAGTGGTTTTCTAAATTCTATCGCTTGAGCTGCATTGAGCAGTTCAATTGCCAATATAGTATACAGGTTATCTACTACTTTGAAAGCCTTGGTAGCGGCATTAGCGCCCATACTCACGTGGTCCTCTTGTCCGTTTGAAGAAACTATTGAATCAATACTTGCTGGTGTACACAATTGCTTATTTTGACTTACTATAGAGGCAGCGGTGTATTGTGGAATCATCATTCCCGAGTTTAATCCCGGATTGGCTACCAAATAATGAGGCAAGCCTCTTGATCCAGAAATAAGTTGATAAACTCTTCTTTCAGAGATACTTCCAAGTTCTGCCAGTGCAATTGCTAAGAAGTCCAGTGCTAATGCAAGTGGTTGCCCATGAAAATTACCTCCTGAAATCACTTCGTCAGCATCAGGAAAAACATTTGGATTGTCAGTTACGCTGTTGATCTCTATATGGAAAACTTTTTCAGCATAATTAATGGCATCCTTTGAAGCACCATGAACTTGCGGCATGCATCGGAAAGAATAGGGATCCTGTACATGCTGTTTTTCTAGTTCGATTAATTCACTTCCTTTTAAAAGACGATTAATGAAGGCAGCTGTTTTTTTCTGGCCTTCATGGGGTCGGATTTCATTAATCAATGGCTGAAAAGGTTCGATTCTTCCATCAAAAGCATCAAGAGAAATGGCACCGATAATATCTGCCAATTGACTGATACGGTTAGATTCATGTAAGATGAATACGCCATGAGCACCCATGAACTGAGTGCCGTTTAAAAGCGCAAGTCCTTCTTTCGCTTCTAATTTAAGTGCTTTCCAGCCCATTTTTTTATTGAGCTCAGCACCGGTTATTCTATCACTTCCAATTTGCAACTCACCTTCACCTAATATCGGCAAACTCATATGCGCTAGTGGAGCTAAATCACCTGAAGCACCTAATGAACCTTGTTCGAAAATAATTGGCGTCACATCATTATTATACAAGCCAATGAGTCGCTCAACCAAAGCTAATTGTACGCCTGAATTACCATAGGCTAAGGACTGAATTTTAAGAAAAATCATCAGTTTGACAATTAATCGATCAATTTCTTGCCCAGTCCCACATGCATGAGACATCACCAAGTTCTTTTGTAATTGTCCGAGGTCTTCCTTTGCGATGGTGTGATTGTGTAATGATCCGAAACCTGTGTTGATGCCATAAATGGGACGCTCGGATTTTTTGACCTTTTCATCAAGGTAGGTTTTACACTTTTGAATTCTATCTACCGCATCTTCAGAAAGCTTAAGTTTTTTTCTAGATGAAAAAATATGATTGATATCTTCAATCGAAATGTCTTTGGACGAGATTTCATGGTATTCTATCATTCAAGCTTATTTAAGAAGGCTGATTATTTCATCAAGAGACAATTGTTGTTGTAATCCATTTTTCATGTTCTTTAGGGAGTAATTGCCAGATTCTATTTCTTGAGATCCGACTAAAATGACATAGGGGATTGACTTTTTATCGGCATAATTCATTTGCTTTTTCAGCTTCGCCTGATCTGGATAAATCTCTGATTTGATGCCGTTACTTCGAAGTGAGGAGAGAATATTTAATCCTGCTTTTTGTGCTTCCTCATCAAAATTGGTAATTAGTACGCTAGTTGTGTCAAGATTATCTGTGGGAAATAATCCTAGTTCGTTTAGGGTATCGTAAATTCTATCCACACCAAATGAAATCCCTACTCCCGAGACACCCGGCAACCCAAAGTTACCAGTGAGGTTGTCATACCTGCCTCCAGCGGTAATGGAACCCATCGAAATTGAAGTGGGTTTTACTTCATAAATCACCCCAGTGTAATAGGAGAGACCACGGGCTAAACTAATGTCAAATACTAAGTTATTATCCCCTCTGCCGAGGTCCTGGCAATGCTGTAGTACTTCTTCTAAGTCCTTAATTCCTTCAAGTCCTACTGAAGAATTTGTAAAGTGCGACTTTAATTCCTGTAGTTTTTTATCATTTGACCCTTCAAGATTCAACAGTGTTTTCAATTTCTCTAGTGCTGACTGCTCAACATCAAGGTTTTTTAATTCTTCGATTACTCTGTCTTCGCCAATTTTATCAAGTTTATCCAAAATGACGACAAATTTGGCAAATTGGTCATTGATGCCCAATACTTCGGCTATGCCTTCAAGGATTTTTCTACTTGAAATGGAGACTAAATAATCGTTGAATTGTAAAGATTCGAATACTTCATGGACAATGCACATGAGTTCAGCTTCACAAATCAGCGATTTAGTACCTATAACATCTACATCACATTGATAAAATTCTCTGTACCTGCCTTTCTGAGGACGGTCGGCTCTCCATACAGGTTGAATTTGGTACCTCTTAAAAGGAAATGTGATATCGTTTTGATTCGAGACTACATACCTTGCGAATGGGACAGTAAGGTCATATTTAAGGCCCTTTTCAGTGATCTTTTTACTCAGGATTTTGCTACCTCCCTTTATATCTTCTTCGCTTGCCTTAGAAAGATAGTCTCCTGAATTAAGCACTTTGAAAAGCAATTGATCCCCTTCATCCCCGTATTTACCAGTGAGGGTGGATAAATTTTCCATGGCGGGTGTTTCGAGCGGCATGAAGCCATAGTTCTTAAAAACACTCCTAATATTATCCAGAATATAATTTCTTCTTAGCATTTGCTGAGGACCGAAATCTCGGGTGCCTTTTGGAAGAGAAGGTTTCTGTGCCATGAATTGGTTTAATTTGTGTCAAATCTACAAAATGCCAAGCTATTTAATGACGAAGCAAATCACTAATCTTGAAGTAAATTAATATTTATTTTAAACATAGTTTATTATGAAATAAAATACTCCTATCTTTGCACCTCGTTTAGGAAAACGCATAATAGCAATGGGAATAACAAGACTAAAAAGAAAGGCGAGAAGGAATAAAAAAACTTCGGCGACTAGAAAGAATAGTATCAAGCAATTAAGTGCACAACCTGTACTTAAGAATATAGATAAAGAAGCAGCTAAGGCAGCATTCGCTCCGGTTATGGAAGAGAAGAAGCCGAAAGCAAAAGCTAAGAAGATGGAAGAGACAACTGCTGAAGTTGTAGAAGCTGTTGTTGAAGAGACTGTAAAAACTGAAGAAGTGGAGACTCCTAAGGCGAAAGCAGAGGAAGTTGAAAGTGTTGAAGAAAAAGCGCCTGAGGAAGGACAGAAAGAAGGGTAGGTAATACTTCTCAGAAAATTAAGTAGAAGGCGTCATTGATTGACGCCTTTTTTTATGCTCCACGCTTTCCTAGTTCTATTATTTCGAGGTTTTTAGGCGCACCGCCTTCAATATCAAATCGGAGCAAGGTCTTCATATGATGGAAACCATGTTTTCCGGCTGCACCTGGATTCATATAAAGCATGTTGTTCAAGTTGGAATCAGATTTTACTTTTAGAATATGTGAGTGGCCGCAGACAAAAAGACCC
>Ga0307985_10000492_pt1 | contig 23731 bp, 25 predicted proteins | sample EllFjometageno80_FD_203155 | JGI IMG/M metagenome (GOLD analysis project Ga0307985, IMG submission 203155) | Marine microbial communities from Ellis Fjord, Antarctic Ocean - #80 | ecosystem: Environmental > Aquatic > Marine > Unclassified | place: Southern Ocean | collected 2014-10-09 | reverse complement strand
ACAAACAGTTGGCCGCCACCCAGTAGACCGCGCTCTTCCACGGCTCCAAAATGACAATCAAGCCACTCGTCGCCACCAAGTAGCACGCCAGATCCGCATACACTAGCCTGGCCCCCGCGTGCTGGAACAAACTCCAGTGCCACTCCATCTCCATGTAGTCGCTGCTCGGGCCACTCATCAAACTCTTGTCCAAGGCGCCCGCACCGAACATCTGGTGAGGGGGCGTCCTGATTGCCTCATCGAGCGTGATGTCACTGATGTTACTCAGTCTCGGCTCCACTGAATCCGACCGCTCGTTCTTGCTCGGATAACTGCTCTCGTCGTCATTCTTCAGTGTGTCGCTCCTAAACATACCCCACCCGCGGTCGTACGAGCTCCCCCTCGACGGATCGCCCAAGGGTGTGTTCTGCCTCCTGCAGCTGCACGCCGGATAAATAAGCTCCCTCCACCTGATGACGAGTGCGGTTAAGCCAAACACGGTGCTCGCGCCCAATATCGAGTTCCTCAAAATAACATCCCCGCTACTACCGAACATATGCCAGTGGTTGTACACGCTGTTGAACAGCCACACGCTGCTCACGATGCCGCCGAAGAACGGGCTCAGGAGGAGGATGAGGACGAGGTTGAGGTCATGGCCGTTGAGGGTATAGCAGAGGTACGCGACAACGAGGGTGAGGCAGAAGTTGCTGTACATGGCAAGGAAAGGGAGGGGGTGTGCCATAGCTTCTACAAGCGACCTGAGCAGCATCGCCCGATGGCTGCCCGGCGGCGGAGAAGGCGGTGGTGGCTTGGGCATGTCGTACGCCGACTTGGGAGTTCTGTCGATGCCAGCGGACGGGAGCAAGGTAGTGTCTTGGCGGAGCCTTAGGAGGAAGCGGTTCGTGTTGAGGCGCTGTTGGCGAGTGGTCGGGGAACGCATGGAGTAGAGTGTGGCGAGGAGGAGGTAGATGAAGACTACGAGTAGGAACAAGAAAGAGAAGAAGAAGACATCGTGGGCAAGGGTGGAGCCAGCCATGATGAGAAGAGGTTGGTAGATCTACTGATGGAGGATGGGGGGGGTACGAGCGAAACGAGTGCTAAAACACAGAGGAGAGGAAGTAGGTGGGGGGTGGGGGGGGGGGGGGGGAGGAGGAGGGGGCAGTCGGTGGGGGAGCTTGCAGGTGCACGAGGGACGTGAAGAGGACGAAAAATTGGGCCACCATCCTCTAACAGCGATTTGGACGCGCAAGAAGCCTGCACCAGATCTTTTGTAAAGCATAATTCCCCGCCGTGGCCGTGATCAAGTAACGTGCGAGCGCAAGACGACGGATGACCCAAATCAAATTGAGCCATTTGCCGCGCGACGCCGCTACAAATTATCTTGCCGCAGAAGCTGATGAATACTACAAAAGATAACCAAGCACCAAGAGAAAGCACCAACCACAAGCACCAACCCTTTCTGCCATTATCTTGCTATGCTAGCTGGTAACTCGCCCGGCGGTGGCTGCTCGGCAAACTCTGTATGTCGCATACTCCAGACCTACCCCACGTTCATCGGCTCCTTGGTGATCATCCTCGCCACCCTTGTAGGCATCATTTCATTTAATCACATCACTGTCAACCGGGACTATCCTTACTGGGACAACGAAACAAGCTACGGCAGGTGTGAGCAGACGCTGGGGAATGAGAATAATTTTCTACGCGAGCCCGCCAATGCGTTGTCCAACCTAGTTTTTATGTGGGTTGGAGTCTATGCTATTTTGACTGGTCTCTATGATTTTAGACACTTTCGCAACCTTGAGACACTGGAAAGCGGCGGCAACAACAAAACTAAGCTGAACGGCGGCTTCGGTTTGACGCCCCTCCTCAGCGTTGCGTACGGTGAGTTGCGCTAGTAACACTCTTGATCTTGATCTTGATCTTGATCTTGATCTTGATCTTGATCTTGATCTTGATCTTGATCTTGATCTTGATCTTGATCTTGATCTTGATCTTGATCTTGATCTTGATCCATGATCTCATCCATGGCCGCGCTGCTGACGAAAGAACCTTCGCAGTGTTACTGACTTCTCTTTATCCGAGACATGAACGACACTCAAAACACCTATAACGACTTTTGCACGTCACTCTGAGGCGCCCCTTTTCACCCAACACACCACTACCCCCCACACACGCTCGCTAACCTGAACACTCCACCCCGAACCCAGGAGTTTCTATCTGGCTCGGCGGCTATGGTTCGTTGTACTATCACGCATGCGCCGGTTGCGCCGTTGGAGGCCAATACGATATCTGGTCCATCTTTGTGATGTGCAACGCCCTGGTCGTGCTGCTGCTCGTGTATACGTTCACCACTGTGCTCACGAACAAACTCTTAAGAAATATAGAAGGGCGGTGGCCGAACCAACTTTTCTCGGTGGTTCTTGTGGGGTTTCTCATCTACATTGATCTATATTGCTGGGACTGGCACGAGCACTTCTGGCTCGGAAGCTGGGACGAAATGTACTCGCTTCTCCTGAAGTTCATCGGCGGTGTTATTATCATGTTCCTCGTGATGATTGCGTTCCTGTGCGCCGTGAGGGTGAGGCACGGCTGGAATGTAATTCCGTTTGCCGTCATATCGCTCGTTATTGGTGTTTCGAGCTGGGTCCCAGAGGAGATCTACTTGACTTGCGTGGAGCTCCTCGAGCAAAGCGCGTCGTCGTTCTGGCAGCTGCATGCGCTTTGGCACGCCATGCTGGCGCTCACGTTGGGCTTCGTTTTCGCGTACGTGAGGACGGTGGGGGTGGACGTGGAGATGTTGGGGGTCACGACGCTTGAGTTCGTGCTGTGCAAGGAGGGGGTACAGGTGGAGAAGGTGGAGATGGGCAGATGGGTGGAGCGAGATCTGGAGGAAAACTTGATGATTGACGACGATGTACTATAGACTGCACTTTTCAACATCAACAAGGAATGAGCAGACGCAGTTACCTTATATGAACATAGCGGTGGAAGAAGCACCCGAGGACTGATGTCGCACGGAAAATTCAAAAAAATATAGGCGAGATATACAGTATACAGTGTGTACCGGTTATTCCTTTGCACAATGAAGCTCCTGGCAATCCTATGTTTGGCTTCAATCGCCACCGGGTTTCAGCCAGTCGTGCCATCAACGCGCGCCCCCCAACTCCCGAACCTACGTGCTGGCGGCAGTGGCAACCTCGATTACCTCCCTCCCACAATGGATGACGAGATGATGAATGAGTTTCTTGATAATGTGACCGCAACTGCAAGCTCCAAGTCGGTCACGCTCCAGTACCACCCTGATCGCGGCGATGTGATGCGCCACATTCGCGGAACTGTGCTCCAAAAGACCTTCCGAACGGCGATCATTGTGACACTTGCCAATGTCGCCCTCAACCTCAAGATCAAGTACCTCTTCAAAGCAATGCCGACAATGCAGGCCGAGATGGAGGTAATCGATCGGTTGTGGAAGTTTGTGGTGTCGCTCACCACGTTCGTTCTCGGTAAGCGACGCGGGCGACGCGCCACTCCAATCACTTTACACTCACAATCCAATCGCTTTGCTAACAATTATCTCGCAGCGTTCTTCCTCAACCAGAGCTACTCGCTGTACCAGAATGTGCTGAGCCTGACCCGTCAAGTCCAGGGCCGGCTGAACGACGTCTCCATGATCTCCAGCACCCACGCCGCTCGAAGCAAAGACGGGTCGGTCACGCCCACGGCGCAGGCGTCGCTGGACACCATTGCGCGCTACAAGCGGTTATTCATCATGCTCTTCTACGCGACCGTGTCCAAAAAGCACTCCATCCTGACTACGCCGCGGGCGCTCATGATGCTTCGGGAGCGCGGGATCGTTGGCACGGACGACGAGCTCCAGACGCTGCTCGAGCTGCCCGTTGGCATGAGGAGTCACTGCGTCGCTGGGTGGATCACCGCGGCTTTCGTGAAGGGGAACGAGAACGGGGCTTGGAGGGTCAAGGACGTCGCTCACTACTTCATTATTGAGAAGATGAGTGCGCTGAGGTGAGTGCCAAAGTGCCAAAGGGACGAGCGCAAGAAAGGAGTTGGAGTGCGAAAGGAATGGGAGGGCTTGGCGAATGGGGCCGGCGAGACTGGCTCAAACAACCGCGGCGATTTGAGGCTGGCAACACGAGGCGAGACCGGTTCAGCGAGTCCGGCCTGCTCAGAGTCCGCCTCAAAACGACCGACTCGAACTGACTACTTTTTCACCGCGCTTCCCCCATGTGTATGGGCCCTTAAGACTCGCTTCGCTCGCGCTCTCACACACTCGTATAGGTCTGCGTACACTAGCATGGGCGACAAGCTGAAGGACCGCGTGCCCCTCTCCTATCTGCACCTGGTCACGCTCATGGTGGACTTCACATTGCTGCTCACTCCTTTCGCTTGCCTTGCTGAGATGGGCAATCTGAGCCCGCTCGCAACATTCGTCGTCACCATCTTCTTCCAGGGGCTGCTCGACTTATCGAAGCTGTTCATCGATCCGTTCAATAACGAAAATGGCCCCTGCCACGGCGACAGCTTGAACGTCGACGTCTTGATCCAAGAGACGACCAGGAGTAGCACGGGATACTTCAAGAGCGTGGAGACGCTGCCGGCTGCGCTCAGATAATATACCGTGGACGCTGAGGAGGAACCGCCTCCGCCGCCCGAGCAGAGATAAATAGCTTTCCCACCAACAGTGATGCAAACTCAGTTATATGATTTCGCACTTGAACCCGTCTTGCTCTTGTCCCCCTTGATCTTGGGATTGCCCGATCGCTTCCCAAACTCTTTCTTGGAGATATGAACGTCATCGGAGTATGTAAACTGCTTTCCATACCCTCGATCAACCTTCTTCTCGACGCCCTTGGCAGACGAGCTGTCCTCCCAAAAAGCGACAGGCCGGACCTTCTTTGACACTTGACTTCTCTTCTCCTCGCCAGCCAGCCACTCTGAGAGCTTGAAACCGCTTGGCGAGAACATCTGCTGCTCCAGGGGCGCTGCTGGCTGCGGCGGCGGGGGCTTCTTCTTGGCCGCCTCCTTCTTTGCCAGCTCCTTCTTCGTGGCGAACTGCTTGCCCGTGGACGCCTTCGTTGGCCGCCCCTCCCCTTTCTTCTTCTTCACCACCTCCACCACCTCCACCTCCACCTCCAATTCCACCTCCTTCTCCTCCTCCTTCTCCTCCTCCTCCCCGCCCGTCTGCTTCTCCCAAACCCTCACTTCCTCCATCTTCATATCATACCGATCCCCATCAAGCAGCACCAGCACCCGCTTCTTATTAATCTTGACAACCTCTCCTATGTGCTGCGGGAAGCTGGGGCAGAACACACGCAGACCCATCCACTTCGCCGAGTCCATGTCAGCAAGAGTGCAGACCGTCCGAGGGATGCTCCGAGCAGGGACCGTCACTGAGGGCACTGACGGGCGCGCCGAAGAGGGCGCCGAAGAGGACGCCGACGAAAGCGCCAAAGAGGGCGCCGACGAAAGCGCCGAGGAGGGCGCCGACTTGCCCTCCTTCTTCTGCACCTCCTCCTTCTTCGCCTTCTTCTCTCCCGGCTTCCTGACGCCCACCACCACAACCTCGTCGCTGTCCTCGTCTCTCTCGTAAATTTCCACATCTAAATCGTCGCTGTCCTCGCCACCGATCGGCTGCGGCGCTCGATCCGCCTTCCTTTTCCCGGCCGACGAGGCGCGAGACTGATACCCACGGTGATTCGCGTAAATGTGCGACGCGAGCGCACTCACAGATATGGTCATGAAAGCGCATCTCTCCACCTCGCAATGCTGCATGGTTGGTGCCAGAACTTCTTCCGGCATCTTACTGGCCTTCTGTGCGAGGTTCTGAGCGACCTTCTTCACGACCTTCTGAGGTGCCGCAGCGGGGCACTTGCTGCGGTGTCCGCCGAGCGCCTGCCCAGTGGCAAAAACCCGGTCGCACTCGCAGAAGAAGGGCGCCACCTTCTTCCCGATGCATTTGCTGCGGTGTCCGCCGAGCGCCTGCCCGGTGGCGAAAACCTGGCCGCACGACGCGCAGGAGTTCTTCGATCTCAGGTGTTCTTCGGCCTTCTTCGATCCAACCTCCTTCTTCACCTCCCCCTTGTTCCGTCCCCTCTTCTTCCCCATCTCTCGACACGGCGTCACCGCCTCCTTTCCGCAAACCAAGCAGAAAACCTCATTCAATTCTTCAATACAATCTCTAAAGAAGATGAAATGGTTAGAAGAGGAACAATGTGAGGGACAGCAATGTGGCGTGGGGACAGCAATGTAGCGTAGGGGCAGCAATGTTCGGGCACAGAACGCCCCCCTTGTTCACATTGTGTGTGCTCCATTCTTCGCGTGTGTCCCCCCCATGTCTGCAGTGCCCCCTATACTCACCGGTGAAAAAGGGCACTGCACGCCTTACAGGCCAGCGTGTCGTAGTCCCATGTCGGTGGCGGACCGTCGCACACTTGCGCGGGCACCGGGCAGAGAGCGCACATCATTTGGTGGAGGGCAGAGGAGTCTCGCGGCAGTGCAAGCCGATGAAGGAGGTGGTGCGAGGGAATAAGAACAAGGGGGGGAGGTTTGCGCGCACAAACAGCTTAGGTTCTGAACCAAACGCCAATGGGAGGGGGCGCACTACCGCCGCATCATCGCGAGCGACCCGCTTGAGAGGCGACGAAATGTTACAACGCCGCCGTCTCCCCGTACGAACTTAAGGCATGGGTCAAACGGCGTGGGGAGGAATGGATATTGGTGGTTGGCGATAAGCTGTGTGAACACTAGCACTTTTGTAGGGTGTATTTGTAGTGGATGCGTATTAATAGTGGATATTGTGGGTATGCCACACGTGAACGCACAGGGTGGGGGACTCCTCGATCCAAATCCCAGTACAGCAGTACAGTCTGTGCACAAAATAGAGTCTATTAATGGCACGTGTTCAGACTGGCAAAATAGAGTCTCTGCACAAAATACTGCACAAAATAGAGTCTCTCAGACTAGGAAAAATAATTATCTGGAAAAGGATCTCCTCATCCCCCTCTTCACATATTTCTCCTCGCCATGGCAGAACCGAACCTGACCACTCCTCGCCTGTTCTGGGTGCGCGCCGTGTACGACTTCATCTCGACTGTGAGCACTGATGTATCGTTCCGCGAGGGTGATATCCTCGCCGTCACTTCAGGTAAGCGACTGACCCTAAGGATAGGAGCCCGGAAGGGGATGGGTATAAGCATGACATGAGGGAGGAGGGGAGGCAAGCAGAGGGGGGGGCGAGAGTGGGGGGGGGGGGTAATGTATGATACATGTAGTGTTTGATATCGTGGCAGTGTTGATGCCACACTGTGCTTTCGTTCACCACCTACCAAACACCACCTTCCTTGTGACCCCATTTCTCGTCTACTAACGCTGCTCACTCAATTTCCTCACTCCTTCAGTATCGCCAACATACGGCCGCCACTGGTGGCTCGCCTCGAACATCCTCGGCGAGACGGGCTGCGTCCCCAGCAATTACGTCCAAGTCCTCCCCCAGTTCTCCGCTCCCTCACTGTCTGGAGACGCTGTTATCAAGGACATGAAGGTCACGCAGCATGAGTCTTCGTCACAAGCTCTTCTACTTACGTTCACGAGCAGCACGAGCGGCACCAGCGGCGCCAGCGACACGTCACCTCCCGCCCAGGAACCCACATCACTGGTCAAAACTATCCCCCAACTCGCTCAATTCACCAGAGAGCTGTCACGCATGTTCCCAGAAGCCGGCCTGCCCCTGGATCTAGAGCCAGACTCCGACTGGTCAGCGTTGCTCCAGGCTCTCCACGCCTTCAACCACAACAGGACCGCCTCAACCGCCTCGACCTACCTCCTCCTCATCCTCTCCTTCCCCTCCCTAATCCCCCTCCTCTACACGTGGCTCTGCCCCACTGTCCCCTCCCCCCGCCTTCAGTCCAAGTCCATCGTCGCTCTCTCACCAAACAAGATGGGCGTCGAGGCGATCGTGCTATACGAGTGGCAGGGCGACAAGGACAACGGCGAGTTGCAGGTGAGGCGAGCGAAGCGAAACGGGCGAAGCGAAACGAGCTGTGTGTGCTGGTATGTGGCACATGTTGCCCGGCCTGTTGTCCTGCTTGTTACCTTCTCCTGTATCCCCACTCTCTCCCCGCTCTCCCTTCTCCCTGCTCTTCCGCCACTAAAACTCGCTTCGCTCGTGCAGAATCTGGCGGTTGGCGATCACATCATCCTAGTGCACGAGCAGAACGACTGGGCGTACTGCAGGAAAAGCCCCGAGAGCGCCGAATGCGGATATGTGCCGCTGATGTATCTGCGGAAGCTGAGCGACGCCGTTGACCAGCACGGAGAGAACAAGCCGCCGCCCCTCCCTTCGCATATCAAGGAGCAGAAGAGTCAGAGTGGAGAGGGGGGGGATGGGAAGAACGAGAGCATGATGAATGAGGGGGAGGAGGAAAAGGTAGAGAAGGCGGTGGAGAACGTTACGAAGCCGTTCAATTTGAAGACCACCAGGGCGTTCGACGAGCTTGTGAATGACGGTTGGACTGTTGAGATAACGGAGAGGGGGGAGCCAAATGGCGTTGGCGATCCGGTGGTGATTGGCGATGGCATTTCGGTTAGCCTGAAGTGCGAGGCCATGAAGTGGGAGGCTAGTGCGGGGGTTGTTAGAACGTTCGCGACAACCGAAGGTAAGCGCCAAGCACGCACACGAGCGAGAGAACGGAGCGGTGCCGAGCGAACCGGCGTAGGAAGCGAGAAGCGCGACGCGCTCGACGCGTTCCCTCAGCTGCTTCAACTAACTCATTCTTCGCACAGAGGATCCTAATGCAGCGAGGCTCACCTTCGTGGCGGGGAAGGGGCATGTCGTTGACTGCCTTGACGAGGGAGTGAGGCAGCTAGTAGTGGGCGATAGTGCAGGTAAAGTTTATGCGCTGATAAGGGCGGTAGAAGTGGACAGGCGAGGAGCTGAGCGATCGGGAGGAGCTGGACGACACGTCACTCGCTTCGCGCCGCTTCTTACTCGTCGCAATCTAACCCTTGCTCCTCCAAACAGTTATTGTGGGCAGTCCGAATTTCGGATTCGGCGACAGTGGATTGGCGGGAATCGTGAACAGCAAGGCGTACCTGGTTTACCAGGTCACGGTTCTGAGCGCGGCGCGGTACGACGGCGAGGCCGGCGAAGAGGACGACGTGTGCTACGGCCCGGATGCGATGCTGTTCAGGAAGAATCGGTGCAACACGAGGGTCATGAGCGTTGCTAGCCCGGTTGTGCGACCACAAATGCCCGCACCCAACTCGACTGGCTCGTCGTCGGCGAACGAGGTGGACACGGCCGGGAGGGACAGCATGAGCACGAACGATCTGCTGGCGCAAGCGGCGAGGTCTTCGCTCATCATGGGCATGGGGGCGGAGGGGTGCGACGACGAGGGAAGGAGCAGCATTGTGTGCATGGAAAGCGGCGAGGAGGTTGGAATTGCCGAGGTTGAGGGCGAGGCTGGGGACGTGGCGGGGGCTAAGGAGGCTACGACGCCGCCGCCGATGCCGGTAACACCGCCGCCGCCGCCGCCGCCAACAGGGTTCCGATTGAAGCAGGCTGCTGCTCCTGCTGCCGGGCATTCTGGCAGGCCGAATGCTGTGAATACGACGCCGCCGCCACCGTCAGGGAAGGAGGGACTGCCTCTCAGTCCCAGCGATCAAATCATGTCTCCGGTCAGCCAAGCGCTGAGGGGGGGCAAGGGGCTCGGCGGGGCTCCGGGTATCCCTGGGGTTCAGGGGGTTCGGAGGAGCAGCGGCAGCGGGCTGCTTCGGAACATGATGATCAAGAAAAGCAGCGGGGCCTTGTCGGGGCTTGCGGAGGGGGTGGGCGGTGACGGGCCGCCGCCTATGCCGAAGAGTATGCCGCCGCCGATCCCGATTCCCAAGAGCAAGGAGGAAGTGGAGGTATCGGAGGAGGAGGAGGAGAAGGAGGAGGAGGAGGGTGTTAGTGACTACGGCATGATGATGCCGAGCTTGTGATGATGCCGAGCTTGTTGCTGTGTCCTGTAACGCTAAGACGAAGGCAGTTTGAATTAAGGCAAGCGAGTCTCGCGCAAGGCTAGCAGAAATGTGCTGCTCGCAGCCGAAGTACTAGGCACGCTCGTGCTCGTTGAGCTGGGTTCGAGGGGATGTGGTGGGTGAGGGTATGCTACTTCTTCACCACTGTAACGTCACGCGAATTATTTACCGCACGCGCCCGAATAATTCTTGTCCCCAGTTCACTGCCGATTCGTCCCCTAAAATCACATCGCCTACGAGAAGCAGTTATGCCGCGTGCTCCCAAAACATCTGCTAAACATCCGCTAACCCCCCCCACCCACCCCCCTCCAAGTCACCCCTGTAACGTCACGTCCCACTCAATGAACGACACCACCGAAACCCTCACGGTGACCCCCCTGGGCTCTGGCCAAGAAGTCGGCCGGTCCTGCCACTACCTCACCTACAAGGAGTCCAAGGTGCTCCTGGACTGTGGAATCCACCCCGGCTACTCCGGTGTCGACGGGCTCCCCTTTTTCGACCGCATCGAGCCCTCGGAAGTGGAAGTCCTGCTAATCACTCACTTCCACCTCGATCACGCCGCCGCCCTTCCCCACTTTACGGAGCGCACCGGCTTCAAGGGCCGCATCTTCATGACACACCCCACCAAGGCGGTCATCAAGTTGCTGCTAACGGACTACCTCCGCCTGATGTCCATCAACTCGGCGGACAAGCCCGACGAGGACGTACTGTACACTGAGGAGGAGCTCAAGTCGTGTCTGGACAAGGTGGAGTTGATTGATTACCACAGGTAAGTGAGGCGCTACAGTACCACTCGGAATGGCATACGATGCTAGCGGGCTGGCGGGCTAGCGACACCTTTGCCTGCCCCCGTCGTTCACACCGTGTTTGTGGCCCATGGTTGTGGTCCTTGTTTGTGGCGCCCGCCTTCACACCCCGCCCCCCTTTGTTCACACCGCCTTCCCCCATGTGTGTGGCATGTGTGTGGCTCACACAAGGTGTACGTTATCCGCAGCGTGCACACCGTGAACAACATCAAGTTCTGGGCGCTGAACGCCGGCCACGTCCTCGGCGCGTGCATGTACATGATCGAGATCGGCGGCCGCACCATCCTGTACACCGGCGACTACTCCATGGAGGAGGACCGGCACTTGATGGCTGCCGAGCTGCCCGCCACCGCCCCCGACGTCCTCATCGTCGAGTCCACGTACGGCGTGCAGGTGCATCCCACTCGGCAGGAGCGCGAAGGTCGCTTCACGTCCACCGTGGACCGCATCGTGTCCCGCGGCGGGCGCTGCTTGATCCCCGTCTTCGCGCTCGGTCGCGCGCAGGAGCTGCTGCTCATTCTCGACGAGTACTGGCAGGCTAATCCACATCTGCATCAGGTGCCGGTGTGGTACGCTAGTAAGCTCGCCAGCAAGGCGCTGAGGGTTTACCAGACGTACGTACGCGAGCGCTGCGTGCTGCGAGCGAAGCGAGCATATCTCGTTGACGAGCGAGACCTGTTCGAGTAAACCACCCTGTACTCACTCTCGCCCTGTTCCTCTCCCATGCACCCGAGCGCTGACTAAAGAGAGCCCCCCCCTCCCGCGCAGCTCGACTTCGCTTCGCTCACATCGCTATCCCTTTGTTCGCACTGCCTCCCCCCCTTTGTTCACACATGTTTGTGGCCCTCGCAGGTACGTGAACATGATGAACATCAGGGTGAGGCAGAGCATGGATCTGGGCAATCCTTTCAAGTTCAAGTACATTCAGAACTTGAAGAGCATCGACGTTAACAGCTTCGATGATCGGGGACCGAGCGTGGTGTTTGCGAGTCCGGGGATGCTCCAGTCGGGGGTGAGCCGCAGGCTGTTTGACCGGTGGTGCACGGACCCCAAGAACGGCGTGGTGATTGCTGGGTACGCGGTGGAGAACACGCTCGCGAAGGATCTGCAGAAGGAGCCGGAGCAAGTCATGTCTCTCGAGGGCAAGATGCAGCAGCGCAACCTGCACGTGGAGACCGTGTCGTTCTCCGCGCACGTGGACTTTGTACAGAACCGCGACTTCATCACCAAGGTGGCCCCAGGGCACATTGTTTTCGTGCACGGTAGCGGCAACGAGATGAGCCGTCTCAGGAACGCCATGAAGGTCGTGTTCAACAAGTAAGCGAGAGCACACGAGCATACGAGCATTCGAGCATACGAGCGAAGCGAGCAGCATACGAGCAAAGCGAGCGTATCCCATGTTTGTGTTCGCTCTCGCCTTTTTCCTCTCCCGCCAACCCTTGCTCGCCGCTCCCCCGTCCCCGCTCATTTACACACACACACACACTCACTCACGCTCGCAGGTACCCGGAGGACAAGCGGCCCACCCTCGCCATGCCCGGCAACTGCGTCCCCGTCCGTCTCCCGTTCGCGCAACGGAAGGAGGCCAAGGTGCTCGGGCGCCTCGCTGGGGAGTCTACGAGCGCGCTGAAGGAGGGCGACGAGCTGAGGGGAGTGCTGTTTACTCACAACTTCCAGACGCGCGTTTGCGCGCCGGAGGACCTGCCGACGTACACTCAGTTGAGGGTGGGCGCAGTCAAGGCCATTTTGCATGTGCCGTTTGTGGGGTCGGTGGAGACGCTGCGGCTGTTTCTCAACGAAATGTTCGACAGCACGACGGAGTATGACGAGGGAGAGGGGGGCGTCACGTTTGGGCTGCACGGAGACAACGTGAAGATTACGAGTAGCGCGGGGGGCAACACGGTCAAGTTGGCGTGGGCGGCGAGCCCGGTGAATGACATGTTGGCGGACGCGTGTGTGGCGCTCATCATGCATGCGCAGAGCAGCGCGGCGAGCATCAGAATCACAAGCAAGCCGTGCTTTCACGAGAAGGAGGAGGAGGAGGAGGAGGAGGAGGAGGAGGGGGGGGGGAGGAAGAAGAGCAAGGTCGAAGAGTCGCCCAAGGAAGTGAGGCTAAGGATGGCCAAGAAGCTGCTGGACGACCTGTTCAAGGACGTGGAGGCGGATATGGAGAAGGGAATCTTCACGGTCAAGTGCGAGGTTAACAAGGAGAAGGAGGACGTGGTCTGCGTGGTGACGCTGGAGTTCAGTGAGGACAACAGCGGGTGCAGGGTGAGCGTGGACTGCGCTGACGAGCAGCAGGGCGGTCTGGTCAAGGACTGCATCATGCAGCTCGGGAAGGCTACGGCGCCGTTCAAGGTCGATAAGTAAATGAGATCAGTGTGCTAAAATGTAATGCTATCCCTCTGCGTATACCTTCCCCTTTCCTAAACACGCCCCTAGCCATCTCAACGCTGCTCCTCCGCGTTCTTCCCTTCTCTCTCACAGTGTCCAACCTCGCCCTTTCCTCCACGTCCGTGATCCATTCTTCGGACTCCCACAGCATGCTCAACGCGTTTGTCTTGAACTTCGGGCTGGCCTTGTCCAAGCGCGTGGCTCGTCTGGAACCAAGAGCCCGACAAATCATTAACCATAGCCCTCGCGCCCATGTCCGACTACAAGCGATTCAACAGCGCAACCGTCGAGATCAACAACGCTCTCAACGACCACGCCGCCGCCGCCGCGGCCATCCGCGGCACGGTGAAAGGCTTCGGGCGCATTGTTCCCCTCTCACCCGAAGGTAAGCGAGCGGCGAGACCGACGGGTTAAAGAGACCGACTCGGGCCACCACCTGTTGCCCCCCTTTGTTCACACATGTTGTGTGTGTGTGCCCCTTTGCTCACTCATGTGTGCGACCCTCTGTCTGCCAGGTCACGTACCTCGTCCAGGCGCAAGTCGGCGGGTCCCTGCCCCGAGCGTTGTTAAACACGCGTATTAAGAGCACCCTCTCCGTCGTCCACAACATGATACACTAGTAGCGGTGGGGAAAGCAACGGCGGTCATCGTCATCGACTGTTCGCAGCTCAAAGCTCTGGCGTGGTGGTTCGATTTCGCGAGCCGGGAGCGGGTGACGATCAGCGACGAGGAGAAGAATCCAGCTCGGCTGGTTCCCTTCTCGAGCACGACGCACGACAACGTGGCACGATGCCATATACAACAACGCCACGTCGTTTCCTTCGCGTGCACCAGCCCAAAGATCTCACGCGTTGGCGATGCTCACGGTCAAGAAATATTTCTCCTGTGCAATAATGTTCTGAGTAGGTCGTAGGTCGAAGGTCGAAGGTCGTAGGTCGTAGGTCGTAGGTCGTAGGTCTTGGCAATGTCTGTTCCATGTCCTGCGTGCTCGTATGGGAATGTCACGCGCGACTTCCCGACCCAGGCCGCCTACGAAGCCCACATAGCAGCGTTCCACCCGAAACCCTCAGCTTTCCAAACAGTGGCGGATCTTTTTGAGGGAGAGAGGATTGGGTGGGGGTGTACAGTGGGCGGAAGCTTTCTGGCGAACTTCGCCGTGCAGCTGGTGATCGTGACGACCCCCCCCCCCGACGCCAACTGGACTGCCGGCTTTCTCTACTTCTATGTCTTCATTTCAGTAAACACCGTCAGAGAGTTGTTTTTCGGAACAGGCGGCTTCAATCCGTGGCGAAGGGCGTTGTTCGACGAGGGCGCGTCGTTTAGAGTTTGGTACCCCCGCGTCCTTGTCGCCTTGATGGCTTCCGCGTTTGTGAGCTGGTTCTGCGTCGCCTGGATAGTGCCAGAGTCGTCCAACTCCGGTCCGCAGTTTGAGTACGCCGGGTTAGTTGTTGTCACCTTTATGGGCTGTGTGATGGGCTTCGCCGGGTACTACTTCGCTTGCCTCGGCGTGCTACTAGCCTGCGGCATTATCGCGTGCCCGTTTCTGCCTTTCATATGCTTGTGGGAGGCCATATTTCCAGAGGCGGCGAAGAAGATGTTTCAGAAGATTCAGAAGAAGAAGGTGGAGGAGGTTTTGGAGACGGCGAACGGGGTGAGCGTTGGCAAGATTGTGTAAAACAAGGTCCCCATCAAAGTGCTCATTTGCTTCTCAGCTCTAAATCTTCCTTCGACTTCGGCGTTAGACCATTTTACTCGGGCGGGACTTCCGCGGAGATATTTACCTTTCGCATTCATGTCTTCCTCCTGTAGTGATGTCTCCTGTTTTTTCAGTCTGAACACGTGCCATTAATTAAATGTTATTCAACGACACGAGACCGTACTCTACCTCCTCCTGTACGGCGACTGGGGTTCCGATCACACCGCTCCCCTGCACCAGCCGCAGCGGCGCTTAGGCGCGCGACCTGCCACCTGCGTGGCCGCCGTCGCATGAGCAGTAGTGCCTGCTGTACTCTTCGTATGCCTCCCGGTTGGCCGCATCCGCGCTTCTGCGCCTACCGAACGCTGCCTTCCGGTCCCCAGCCATGATGTTTTTTCCAGTCTGAACACGTGCCATTAATTAAAAGTTATTCAACGACACGAGACGGTACTCTCTCTACCTCCTCCAGTACTGCGACTGGTGTCCCTATCGCACCGCTGTTTTTCGCCATTATGTTCACCCAACAGCGCGAAAAGACAAAGCTGTGCTTCGTTTCCAGCTGAACAGTATCTTTCGCAACTCAACCGCCGCCCTCCGCTCCTCCCCGTCGCCTACTTCTACCGTCGCCCCGTTCGCGCCTGCTTGCTGACCGGCCGCGTCTATGGCGACCAGTGGCGAGCACGGGGGTGAAGGCTACCAATCGCCGCAAGACTCAGACGTCCGGCATGATCGCGAGCAGAAGAAAGTGGCAGCGTCAAAGCAGAGGTGTTACAAAGCAGAGGTGTTACAAAGCAGAGGTGTTACAAAGCGATATGATTACTTTAACAACAGGCTAGCCCTCGGCCCTCCAGATGTTACTGGCGAGAACGAAGACTACCTCCCTATCACATCGCTCCAGCAGAGGATGCTCGAACAGAAATGTTACTCTCTCCTTGTCGTCTTCGTCTACTGTGTGCGCCTCGCCGGCGGCGATGTGCTTTATTTCGGCAGTCAAGTTCAGCCACTGGGTCACGCCCTCGCCGGGGTCGGACAGGTCAGCAAGGAAACCGTCATGGTCCTCTGGTCCACAGTCGAGGGGAATAAAGAGCTTCACGAAAGCTGCTTTGTCGGAGGCAGCAATCAGCGGGAGTAGCGACTCGAGGTACGTCTGGAGAGCGGGGATGGTGGTCCGGGGCATGGCGCCAACCGAAGGAGAAAGGAGGGGGGAGAGGTGTACAATGCTTCGCTATTTTCTTGGTGCCGTAATCAACAAGTGCCATTTGCGATTCAATTGTGCAAAGAAATCACGAGGAATCTCCTCCCAGTTCTCGATCCTAGTGCAGGCCGTCGTCACCTGAGCGGCAGGTAAGGCAGGTTAACAAGAGTGTCCACACACTCATGCGTGAACAAAGGGGGAAGGCGGCGCGAACAAGGGGCAGGGCCGTGTTAGAGCCGGGCGGGCGGTAGAACAAATTGTTTGAGCGGCGTAGTTTGAGCAGCGCGGTTTTGCAATGCAAGTGTGCGTGGGCGAGGATGTATGGGCTTGTTCTGGGGGCTTCATTTCTCACCTTCACAACCTCTCTCTCCCTCACCCTCCCAAAGTCGACATTCCAAGGATTACTGGGACACAGAAACTTCCAGCAAATGACCCCCACAGCCCACAGATCGCTCTTCCCGTTCCTCTCATAGCACACCTTCTCCTTCACGACCTCCGGTGGAATGTACATTAGCGTCCCAATGATGTCACAGTTAACTTTGTCCGCAACCCCATCCGGCAACATGCACCCCAACTCAAAATCCGTGACTATCACGTGCCCGTTGACGTCCACCCAAACGTTCTTGAGCTTCAAGTCACGGTGCGCGACGCCGCGGCTGCTGCAGAACTTGACCACGCCGACCAACTGCGTGAACCAAGCTTGGGCCACGCCCTCGCTGACGCCAAGCATGTTGTACCGCCGGCTGTGTACAGAGGTGGGGGGCACAGCAGCATAAGGGTTGACAAACGCGTACATCATATGCGTGTCATTCGCGTTGTTAACAACAGTATGCACATGAGGGCGGATGGTGTCGGGGGGGGGGAGAGGGGGGGGAGGAAAAGGAGGATGTAAGGAATGAAGAGAATGTAATAGCGGAGGGGAGAGGGGGGATGGACGGATTCGGGAGGTTGCGTGGAGTTAAAGTTCAAGAGGTGGGGTCAGTTGGCAATTAAATTGAAGGGAGAGCAGTCGAAAACGGAATGGTGCGTTGCTGGCTAGGTTTGTAAAGCTGTGGCACTGAGGCACGAACACGTTTTGAGCCTCACGCCCGTATAAACCGTCCACTCCACACGTATAAACCGTCCGCAAAACCAAGAAATGCCTTTTTTCTCGCCCCCCTTGTCTCTTCCCCTGCCTTTCCTTTCACTTTTCCCCTATGTCTTCTTCCCTCGCCCGCGCCTGCCTCCGTTCCGCGCCTCTCGTCGCTCAACACGTAAATTGCACCGCCTGCCCCACCGTACTGAACAAGCTCACCTCCAGAGTGGCGTACGCAGCCGTTCAAGCCCTCGCTCCTACTCTCCCCGATATCTCAAGCATCCCAAACACATTCACGGACACACCTTGTGAAGTATGCGACTCGACGACCGCGTGCGACCTGTGCCAGGAGTACGGCCGTGCGAGCATCCGAGCGATGTTCGCGACGCCGAGCGCTGGGATGGTCACGTTTACGGAAATCAAGCCCATTGAGGTGATGACATTTGTAAACCGGGCGGACCTCGTGTAAATTATATTCTGTAAGATAACGATTATCTTAATTGAATGTTAATGCATTGTACATTAGCCACGAGATATTATTAACCCCACCTTTTGGAGCTTTTACGGCCGCTGCTGCCACCTGCGCCGACATACTTGATGCCAACATACTTGATTAGGTCGAGATTCTTGGGCTCTTGGGCTCAATTCCCCCATTCTTTGAGCTTTACGGCCGCTGCTTCCACCAGCGCCGACATACTTGATGAGCCCGAGAATCTCGACCTCAATTCCCCATTCGGTCCGCTACTAATTTAATGCATTGCACGTGAGCTATGAGATTAACCCCCCCTTCTTGGAGCTTTTACGGCCGCTGCTGCCGACATACTTGATAACAGCATCAGGCAGCTTTTCTTGTCTCGGCGTCTCGTTCCTCGGACTCACAATCGCCTCGACCGCCTTGCTGCATCCTTGCCCTGTAAACGATCTCTTTTCCCTGCCCAACTGTCCGTTCCGCTCCCGCCCCCCGACCCACTTCCTCAACTTGGCTGCTGCTACGAGGTTTTCCTCGCACCGCTGTATCACGCTGGCCACCCTCTCCTCGTGGTCCTCCAGCGGCGCATCCGCCTCCAAGCTGGGCGCGAACTTGGGCCGATGCACCTGGTCGACGACTTCGTTGTTGCCCTCCTTATTGGTACCTGTAGTGCTGTTGTTGTAGGTAGTGCCTCTGTTCACCCGGCTCACCCCCCTACTGCCCCTCTTCTTTCTGCTGCTGCTACCTTGCAGGCTACTCAGCTTCAGTCCCCGCTCCTTCTCCTCCTTCTCGACCCGCGCCTTCGCCTTCGCCCTCCTCTTTCGCAGAGCATCGGCCTTCTCGTCGAACACTGGCACCTGAGTTTGCACGTGTTAGGATGAGGGGGGCGTGGGGAGAATTGTTGGCTATGGGCGAGCGAGCGCGCACCAACCGCGCGTTATAGAGCTACTTTTTTGCGCTCGTTGCCTTCTCAGCCGGTCGTTTTTTTTTGCCAGTGGGCGAGCGAACTGCGCGTTCCGAGCCGGTCGTTAAGCGTCACAGGTTCGCGAATAGAGCGCTGGGCGGCGCGTTCCGGGCCGGTTGGCACAGATCGTGAGCGTTTCGCGGGTTGTTCGCTGCACGGTTCACATCGCCTTCCAAGTTCTGGGCCAGAGGTGTGTGTGTGTGGCCGCTCTTACCTCCTTGAACGCCACGTCCCTCGGGTGCTCCCTCCCCTCCAGCTTGTACCTCATCTCGACGTAGTTCATCTCCTCCTCCGTCTTCTTGGTCTCCGACGCCCTCCAGAACCCGCCCCTGAACAGCCTCCCGATCTCTCTCTCCACCGCGACCACGCTCGGGCTGTGCGCCGACCCGCCCCCGTGCATCCCCAGTCCCAAGCAAATCTTCACGCACACCGTCACAAAGTAGTACAAGCTCTCGAAGAAACTTACGTCGCAAACTGTGCTGTCGTAGTTGCTGCACAGCAGCAGCAGCCGCGAGTACCTAAGAGCGAAGCGAGCGTGAGTGTGTGGAGGGGTGGAGAGGAAGGGGGGGGAGAAACAGCAAGTGGCGGGCTCGTGAATAGCGCGTTTCTCGCCGCTCGTAGCGCGTTCTGCCCGTAGCTTGTTCCTCGCCGCTGGAAGCTTATTTCGGGCGTTCCTCGCCGTTCTTGCTGCCAACGTTCTCCTCGCTCACGCGACGTACCCTTCCGACACTTTCACCATCGCCTCCCGGCACAGCTGCCCGCCGTCTACGGCGCCTGCTATGTCAAGCACTGGAGTGGCGGCGGCGAGAGCTGGCGGCGCTGGCGTCGACGGACTAGCGCGACCAGATTGTGGAGGCGACACGTGGCTGGCCGGCAACACTCCACTGCCACGAGGCGCACGAGGCGCACGAGTAGCCGCCGCCTCCTCTTCTCCTCCTTCTCCCTCCGCCTCGCTGGTCATAGCAGTGGTCTCGGCGGCGGTCACAGCTGCTCCAGCAATGGCCGCCGCCGCAGTGGTCGCCGCCGCAGTGTCCGCCGCCGTAGTGGCCGCCGCCGCAGTGGCCGCGGCTGTAGTGCCCGCGGCTGTAGTGGCCTCCAAGGCAGCAGTGGCGGCTTTCTCTTGCTCCTCGAGCAGCTGTATCAGGTAGACGAGCAGCGAGTTGACGAAGTGCAGTATGACGTCGCTCCTGTAGACTTTGGCGAACTTGGGAGGGAGTTTGCCGAAGGGGGAGGGGGCTGTTGGGGTGCTTGTCTTGGACTGGTGGAGCATGGCTTGGTAGGTAGTTTCGAGCGCGCGGCGGAGAGGGACGCGGGCGTATTGCCGGGGCGCGGGGACCAGGGAGGAAGATGAGATCGAGGGAGGTATGCCTGTGGTGGATGTGGGCGAAGAGGGAGTGTTGCCTGGGAACATGGCTGTGGGGGAGGAGGATGTGAGGGGCTGTATTGACCGCCTGGGGTGGGGGAAAGAGCTCGTGGAAGGGGACGGGGCATGGGGCGGGGGCGTGGGAGACACGGTGCCCCGGGACATGAGACTGAGTTTCTTTCTCTAGGGGCTGAACCAGGAGAGAGGGGGGGGGAGTTTGGGAGTTGAGAGAGAGGGCGAGTGAACTCTACGACACTGCACTGTACTGTACTAGATAGAGATAACCGCCACAGCAGTGCAGCCGCAGCAGTGCGTGATTGGGGCGCAGGGCCGGGGGCTGCGTAGGCGCATAAATTGGCGCGATCAGTTAACACTACAAGACATGTAATCGCCGGTGAGAGATGGTAAGAGACTTCAGGAGATCAGCAGAGCAACTCCAGACAGGCCGCGGAAAGCAGTATATGTCTGCGTGCCTGGCCGTTTCTTGCTGCACCCCCTCGCCCCCCCCTCACCCCCTCTGCGTTGGCTGCGTTCTTGGGCCTGCGTTCTTCGAGAATTGCGAAGCTATGGGTTTGCACATCGGTCTCGATTTGCTCCTGTTTGCGCAACCTGGAATGGTATATAAAGTCGACCACTGCTGTAAGTTAAAGATAGTAGCAGTGCTACTAGGGTAGCAAACGCTCTCCTTCAGCGTCTCATCATGCCGCCATCGAGACAGGACGCCGAGCGATCCCGCACGTTCCCCCTTTTTGTGTTGGACTGCATACTTCGGATCTCCCTTCCATAGAGGAGGCCGTGAAGGATCTTGTACGAGCGTAGTAAGAGTTAGGGAAGGATATGGAGGGATGGGTGCACACATGTGTGAACAAAGGCAGCACACGCACGCACGCACACCCACACACACTAAGCACACACTAAGCACACGCACACACTTGCAACAGCTGGGCTGCACTAACTCAATCTCCTGAACCCCCCCAACAGTACCTAGCAATGCCTCCCAACGGATCCCAACCGAACTACGACACCCCGCTTCTCGGCGATCTCGACAGCCTAGCCACTGCAACAAAGCTCTCATTCACAGCCACTGCAACAAAGCTCTCATACAAGTACACCACCGACACCGACCTTGAGGCCCCGCCAGACCCTCGATTTCTCGACAACAGTCAAGTCGCGCACGATTGCAGCAAAGGGAAGTGTGCGACGTACGGCGTTCTCCTGTGCCTCGCCGTCGCCGGGTTGAGCGGGTTCGCGATCAGCGCCGGCATTAGCAGAAGCGCTGTCAATAGTAGCGGCAAGAGCAGCAGCTTCAGAGATGGCGGTGAGGTGAACGACGCCGTCAGAACGTTCTGCGAGGGGAAGTGGCCGGCCGACAGGCCCCTTTCCGAGTGGGAGATGGAGAGGGTTGTGGATATTAGCGGGGCGTTCAATGACATAGGCGAGGACTGCGCGGCGAAGGTGGGGCCGCTGGTGGGCAAGTGGGACGTGAGGAACGTGGAGCGGGCGGAGTTCTTGTTCGACGGAGTGGGTGACATGAGCAGCTGGGACATCGCTGACTGGGATTTGTCCTCCCTGACGAGCGCGACGAATATGTTTTGCGGGACGAGCGGGGGAGCTGCGAAGGTGCACGTGGCGCAGGAATGGGCTAACGAGGAGTGCGGGCTCCTGTGACACTCGTCAACTCAGGCACACCTTCTTTGTTCAAAACACGAAACCGGGCCAAGAGGCTCTTCGATAGTTAGGAGTACGGGGCGGTGTACGGGCATGACTAGGCGCAACGGAACTCCCCCTCTATTTCTTCCCTACACTCCACCTTTGTCTACCCCCACCGTCCTCCCGTTCGTAAGCATAAACTGCGGTCTCAACCGCTTATGCATCGTCCCCTGTGCCTTCTCTACCGCCGACTTCTCGTCCAGGAACAAGCTCATCAGGAAGAACGCCACGAAGTAAAACACAATCAGCGCGAGCATCCCGACCCTCATGCTGTTCGCCGCCCCCCCGATCTCCTCGTCCTCACAATACACGAACCACATGGATGGCAAGGACCCCAGCAGCTGCCCGAAGAAGTTGTACAGCCCCTGGTACTCGACTTCCTGTCCGGCGGGGATCAGACGCATGAACAGACCCTTCTGCAAGCCGGGTGGGAGCGGGGGGCGAGTGTAAGAGAGAGAGGTAGGTTACATATGCGAAGCGGTGACTAGAGGGAACTCGTGGGGCGCAACGCGGCGCGACCTCGTCGCTAGCGCTCTACAAAGATGTACTCCTCACTATCCGTAGCATCCACGCTCTGTCACACGCTCTTTTCCCCTACTCACCTGCATCGGATAAGTCCCGCCGATAGTCAATCCGTAACCAGTGGCCACGAGCAGAACTCCCAACAGCGCTCCTTCCTTGTGAAACAGCGCAATCAGTGCGATAGTAATCACCGCGTTTGCGACCTGAATGTTCCCGAGCTGCTTCCTCAGTCCAATCTTCGTCCCGATCTTCTTGGTGAGAAGCGCGCCAGGAATGCACATGATCATGGCGATGCCCGTGAACAGCGCCGGGTTCGCGAGCTTGACTTGTAGCATCGCGTAGATTGGGAACAGCACGAACACGTTCCCGTTCGCCGCGTCGTGGAACGACAGACCGATCAAGTACTGAAGCACCTGGCGGTTCTCTGTCCAGAGAAGCTTGGTGGTCTTGCCTAACTGGCCGAAGCCCGAAGTGACGATGTTCCCTGTTGTCTTGTTGAGCGCGGCTGCGCGCATAGCATAACACATGTGAGCAAATGGGGCACACACGTGTTTGCACAAAGGGCGGGGCGGTGCAAACAAAGAGGCGAATGTGCGCAACGCAGCGCAGGTAATATTGTTCACAGCGCGGTTCACGTCTAAGCTGGGCCAGATGTGTTTGGGGGGTGTGTGTGATTGGGCTCACCGCGTTCCTCGAACATGGTCCAGCACACCAGCATGAGCGGGAGGCTCACTACCGTCGCCAACACCTGCCCAAAAGCCGCCGTCTTGACAACATCATCGCCGACCCCTGCAACAGCTGAGCCGATAATGATGCTGAACAGCGTGACGACCATGCTCCCGGTCTCGGCTACCCTCCCCGCGGACTGCAGCGCGATGATCTCGGTCTCGCCCTCGGCGATCTCAGTGCAGTACGCCGCGACGCAAGACACGTGGAGCGCAAACGCTATCCTGTTAAGGATGTTCTGCAAAAATAGTATGAGCATGTACGTGTCTTCAGATATCAGAGCCTGGAAGGCGTTGATTGCGACGTAGACGCCGAGGGAGAGGAATGTTACGGCTTTGCGTCGCGTCGTTCGGTCGATGATGGCGCCAAAGATGGGGCTGACGAGAGTGGAAATGACGAGACCGATGGCAGTCGTGAACGGGATGCTCGTGGCCGGAGTCATGGCCTTCCCGAAGAAGTCAATCTCGCCGGTGCAGGCAACCTCCCACATGTCAGCCTCCTCCTCCGTCTGCGTTCGGTTCATGGTGCTGTTGAAGGTTATCTCAAACCCTTTGGTGGAGCAACCGACGGAATTGTTGGCGAGCTTCAGGACGGCGACACCCGTGAAGACCCACGTCGTCCATCCGCAGCCGCGGATAAGGAGCGCCAGTAAGTACCCCCAACTCTCACGCTTTTTGAAGACGGGGTCGGTGAATAAGCCCATGGTGTATCGAGTGAATGTGTAAGAGTCCGGTGCTTCCTTGAGAGACGGGTGTGAGGGAGAGGCGGGGGGGGGTGAATAATTTTGAAGTGGT
>Ga0307985_10000489_pt1 | contig 23809 bp, 19 predicted proteins | sample EllFjometageno80_FD_203155 | JGI IMG/M metagenome (GOLD analysis project Ga0307985, IMG submission 203155) | Marine microbial communities from Ellis Fjord, Antarctic Ocean - #80 | ecosystem: Environmental > Aquatic > Marine > Unclassified | place: Southern Ocean | collected 2014-10-09 | reverse complement strand
AACGTGCTCGAGAACCGTTTGGCCTTTTGCACCGCCTCGGGAGACCCGTATGTAGGTGCGGTCAATGGACCCGGAAGCTCGGGTGGCGGTGTCGCATCGTCGACGATCGTCGCGAGCCATTTTGACGGGGCGTTTTTGTCGCAGGGCTGGGGAGCCGCTAGCTCGTTGCACGCTTCACAATCTTGGAGGGTGGCCGCCGATGTCGCCGAACTTGGCGCGCACGAGCTGCCGACGATCATGGATCTCTGCATTGCAGACCCAGAGGGTCGCTCTGAGTCCGACACCAAATGGTCAGACTGGATTGAACCGCTTCACGCAACAACGTCGGCGCTTGCGGCCGGTGCTGGCGTGTGGCTCACCGTGCCGGCTATCACCGGGCTTGCGCACCTGGCCGAAGTGACCGGTTTCCCGGTCTTGATGCGTGACACAGACGTGCCGATTCACCCGTCGGCATGGCAAAGCTTCTTCGAGACCGACTTGCCGCTCACGATCCGAGGAATGATTCCCGGCGTAAGCGCACTGTTCCCGCTCGAAGGAAGTGTGGCGGAAGCAACCGCCACAATCGCTCGGTCAGTGCGCAACCGCGGCTCTACGCCGCGAGATACCTAGAGCTCTTCTTCCGCCCGACTTCGGTTGCTTCTGGCATTCGCTGCAGGTTGATGCTGCGGTATGGAAGAGCTAGCCGCCCAGGCGGGCGCGTGCAGCAGCGCTGCGCTCGAGTAGGTGGGCTGGCACAAGCGACCGTATACGGGCCAGCGGATCGTTGGGATCGGCTGCAGCAGCAGCGTCGCTGCCTTCGGCAGAAACCTCGGCGCCATTGGCCACAGCCTCGGCGGCCAGGCGGGCTCGTTCTTCGGCCAGTTCCTTCTGCTCGAAGAAATAATCCCAGTGCTCGGGGCGAACAAGCTCGTCAGTGTCGAGTTGGCCGAGGTCGACGCCGTTGTCGAAGAATACCCAGTAGCGAATCCAGGCAAACCCGTTAATGATCTTGATCTTGCCGAGCGTGCCCTGTGGGACGCCGGGGAGATCCATCGTTGCCTTGACGACATCGTTCTTCTTGAACGGGGTGTCGGGTTCAACAGTTTTTGTAAACAAAGGCATGACGTGCAAAGACCGGAGTCGTCGAGGACAGTACCCGCACAAACCTAGCAGGGCGACGCAGAATGGCGGTGGTGCAAACGTAGCCCGATGGGGTCCAATAGAGCCTGCTGATTAGCCCGGTTGACATGAGGCCTGGCCGCGAGACCAGTACTGTTGAGGTGTGGCTCATGCACCTGACGATCTATCCGCCGAAGCGTTGCTGTTTCTGTCAGAGCGGCATGTGGCAACGCTCTCACTGGTCAGCGCCGACGGCTCGCTACACGTCACGCCGGTTGGGTTCACGTGGGATAACGAGACGCGGGTAGCCCGTGTCATCAGCTTCGCCCAAGCGAAGAAGGTCCGCCTTGTTGAGTCGGGCGGGTCGCTCGTTGCCGCATTGAGTCAGGTTGACGGAGGAAGGTGGTTCACCTTGCATGGCGTCGCTACTGCTACGGCCGATCCTGCCGTGAATGCTGATGCCGAGCGTCGTTACGCCGGGCGTTATCGGCCGCCCAGCGATAGAGGGCAAGATCGCCGCACGATCGAGATAGCGGTGGATAAGATCGTCGGCCGCTGCTAATCCGTTGTACAGGTCTACGGGCTTGGTACGACTGGTGAAACGCCGTTGCCTGACCGTTTAGTGGAAGTCTGGTCACATGTCTGAGCTTGAATATGAGGAGTGCCCATGGGGTAGCTATCAGGTGCTCGAAGACGCGCCGTCGCACAAGGTAAAGCGGTTGACGGTTTCACCAGGTCAACGTTTGAGTTATCAACGCCATCGGCAACGGTCCGAGCACTGGTATGTCGTGTCTGGCCAGGCCTGCGTCACGCTCGAAGATGTCGAACACATTGTCGATGAAGGGCACGCGATCGACATCCCGCGTGGCGCCGCCCACAGGGTCGCGAATAGAACCGATGAGCCATTGGTGGTCATCGAGGTCCAGGTCGGCGACTACTTCGGCGAAGACGACATTGAGCGGCTTGAAGACGACTACGGTCGGGGCTCGTGATCGCAACAGATTCCGCCCGCGTGCAGTGGCTTCGCCGTACGGCACAGCTGGGCCTGTCCTTATTGGCATTGGTATCGGTGTTCCTTCTTGCGGGCTGCTCCGATTCGGCCGAACCACTTGATGAGCAGGCGGCAGCTCAATTCGACATCGCCAACAACGCCATTGCCGATCTCACCGCAGCGGGCGGCGATGATGTACGAGCAAACGAGCTTCGTGGGTCGGTGACTCGAGCCCAGGCGGCCGGCACCACATTACGTGTCGTCGTGTCTGCACCCGAGACCGACGTCGTCTCGGCGAAAGCCGTAGTCGACCGCTACGGCGGCACTGCGTTGTCGTATCAGGTCGGTGGAGCAGCATTCGAAGTGGCGAGCAGCGACATGAGCGCCGAGCAGTTGGATCGGGCTATCAACGCCGCCAAAGTCGAGTTTGACATCGGCGATTCGGCAGCAGCTTTCGTGAATGTCATCGAATCCGAGGGCATCGAAGCATCGGGTCGCGCCTTTACACGAGCTGCATTTCTGTTACTGCTGATCCCGGCTGCGTTGTTCATGTTGTCCGGTGCCTGGTCTTATATGCAGGCTCGCAGGAGTCGTTTGAAGCGCAACAACGCTTTTACCGAACGCAAGGCGGTCCTGGCCGACTGGGCTTCACGACTCAACCCCGAGGTCGAGTCGCTACGCCCGCTCGTTGCCTCGTCACCCAACGATGCTGCACAAATAACATGGGATGAGGCGCAACATTTTGTACATTCGATGTCGACCACGCTGGCGATGGCAAGCAATGTTGGCGAACTCGATGCTGCCGAGAAGCAACTTGGTCGCACCGCTACCAAGTTGCGTGACCTTCGACGTTCGTTGGATCAGTGATTAACCCCAGCATGACAATCGGCTCGACCAATACCCGCATGACAATCAGCTCGACTAATACCCGATGACAACGCTGGTTGTAACAGACCTAGACGGCACCGTCTGGGACAACACCTTGTCCTGTCATCCGTCAACCCTGGCGGCCATCGAGACGTTGAGAGCTCGCGATGATGTCGAGCTCATGGTTGCTACAGGGCGTCGACGTAACAGCGCCCGCAGTGCGTTTGCGGCGAATGGTTTCGCGCTGCCGTCTGTGCTTCTGAACGGCGCGATCGGTTACGACTTCGATACCGAATCCATCTTTCACCAGGTCACATTCGAGACCGACGATTTACGGCAAGTGTTCGACGTGCTGGCCAGCTTCGAGTTGGGACCGGTCGCGTATCTCACTGACACCCGAGCACTTGCAGTCCAGGGGGTTACAACAAGCGTGAAGCACCTGGACGGCCTTGGTGAGGACCTCGAGTGGTCCTCGGCGCCCGATATCGCGCCGCGAAGTGATGTCCTGGGCATGAGCATGTTGGGCATCGACATTTCGCTGGTTGAACCAGCGCTCGCCGATCTCGTTGCACTTGCAGGTGTCGAAGTCGCGGCCTATGCCGATCATCTGTATCCGCCTTACAGCTTGATGCTGGCACCGGCGAACGTGACCAAAGAGGTCGGCATCCGAGCGTATTGTGACTATGCGGGCATCGTGCCGGATCGCATCATTGCACTAGGTGACGGCGGCAATGACCTCGAGATGCTGGCGATGGCCGACGTGGCGTTCGCTGTCAAAGGCGGCGATCAGCGCGCCATTGACTTGGCTGATCACATCATCGAACGTCCCGAGCACGGTGGCTGGGCCACTGTTCTTGACTTCATCTAGGGCATCGCTCACGCCCTAGTCAACGAGAACAACAACAGCCGTGCCGTTGGCGCGAGACGAAAGGTGGAACGACCTTGATGGACAGGGACACGTTTCTAACAACAACGAGTCTGTGATCGAGGTCTCGCCGCACCGGCGGACTACCTTTTTCGATATGTCGAATACCGCAGAAGACGCCCAGGCACCCGAAGCCGTCCATTACCCGGGAGCTGTCGCCAAGCGGGAGCCAGACCGCGCTGCGGTGATTATGGCAACATCGGGTGAGGTCCTGACCTATGCCGAGCTCGATGACATGGCCAATCGACTGTCGCAGCTGTTCCGAGCTGCAGGCTTCGAACGGGGCGACCATGTTGCCTTTTGTATGGAGAACCGGACCGAGTTCCTGCCAATTGCCTGGGGTTGCCACTATGCAGGGCTGTGTTACACGGCGATCAGTTCGCGGCTGACATCCGAAGAGGTCGAGTACATCGTCAACGATTGCGGTGCTCTGGCGTTCATAACGACGCCGTACAAGGCCGAGGCTGCGGGGGCAATCCTGGAAACGACGCCAAACGTTCGCATGCGGCTGAGCGTCGGCGGACATGTTGCAGGCCACGAGTCATTCGAAGATGCCATTGCTGCCCAACCGTCGGAGCCGTTGCCGAACCGTATGGAAACGGCGGACATGCTGTATTCGTCGGGAACGACCGGGCAACCCAAGGGAGTCAAGGTCAGCGCGCCCGACGTGCCGCTGGGCACATCACCAGCGCTGCTCATGCTTGTCACGATGCTCTTTGGGGTCGTCGATGGTTGTAAGTACTTGTCGCCTGCGCCGCTCTATCACGCCGCACCGTTGCGATTCTGCATGAGTGTGCAACGTGTTGGTGGCACGGTCATCGTCATGGAACGTTTCGATCCCGAGCACGCATTACAGATGATCGAGCAGCATCAGGTCACCACGAGCCAATGGGTGCCCACCATGTTTGTGCGCATGCTCAAGCTCGACGAAGAAGTGCGTGCGAAGTACGATGTATCCTCGCTCGGAGTCGCGGTCCACGCAGCAGCGCCATGCCCGGTCGAGGTTAAGCACAAGATGATCGACTGGTGGGGCCCCGTGCTTCACGAGTACTACGCCGGCACCGAAGGCAACGGCTTCTGCTATGTCAACAGCGAGAGCTGGCTGACGCACCCTGGCACTGTTGGTCAGCCACTCACGGGCGTGCTGCACATCATGGATGATGAAGGCAACGAGTTGCCGGTCGGCGAGGCGGGCACGATCTTCTTCAGTGACGGCGGCGAGTTTGAGTACCACAACGACAAAGAGAAGACCGCCTCTTCACGCAATGAAAAGGGCTGGTCCACTTTGGGCGATGTGGGCAAGGTCGACGAAGACGGCTTCCTCTACCTGACTGACCGTAAGGCGTACATGATCATCACCGGTGGTGTGAACGTGTATCCGCAAGAGGCCGAGAACGCGCTGACAATGCACCCCGACGTGTTCGACATCGCCGTGATCGGTGTGCCGAACGATGACTTCGGCGAAGAGGTCAAGGCCATTGTCCAACCAGTGAACATGCCGACCACCGACGAGGGCAAGGCGGCGCTTGAGCGCACCCTCATAGCGTATTGCCGCGAGCATCTCGCCGATGTCAAGTGCCCGCGCTCGGTCGACTTCCGCGAAGAATTACCGCGTCATCCGACCGGCAAGCTCTACAAGCGCCTGCTCAAGGACGAGTACTGGGCCGACGCCGGCCGCTCTATCTGATGCCAGACCGAAGCGTGGATAGGGCCTGTAGCGGGAAGGCTGTAACAGATGGTCTTTTCGTTTGTCATGGACATGAACCGTCGCCGAGTAGGCGTTGACCTTGGTATTTGCTAGCGAGTATCTGAATTGACCCACCGAGAAGCTCGGCATGCTTGATTTCACTCGACCCAAGATCGCAGCATTGGCCTCGTTGTAGCGCGGTAAAGGCGACGAAGACGGGACACCTAGTTCAGGCGGCGGATTGGCCCGTGCAGGTCGAGCAGGGCCAACAACCGATGGGTCTGTTCGGGGCGATCGATGATTCCATTGAATGGCGTGCGCCTGACAATTGGTCGAACAGCCAAGGAGCGCGGGGGAGATGCCGGCCGGAATGATCGGTCAGGCTGGCGAGTTTCTAGGACATGACTCATCGCGAGAAGAACCTCGAGACTCCGGCACCGGGGCATGATGAGGTGGTGTCAACGACAGCACCAGCTACCTCTGGCCCGATGCTGGCCAGAGCGCGACTGGTTGTACTCGTGCTCATTCTGGTCGGTGTTGGTATCACGCTTGCCGCCGTGGGTACCAGCGGAGCACGCGACATGCTGACCGACGTTGGCGAAAGCAACTGGGGCTTTGCAGCCTTCGTCGCTGTCTACGCACTGACCATTGTTCTGTTACTCCCAGGAACTCTTGGCACGCTTACAGCCGGTGCGGTGTTTGGCTTCCCGCTGGGAGCAGCAGCGGCCCTGGCCGGGGCCACGATCGGGGCAACGCTCGCCTTTATCATCTCGCGCGCAATGGGCCGAGAAGGTGCTCAATCTCTCTTCGGCGAGCGCTTGTCCACCCTCGACGAGTTCATCGGCCGCAATGACTTCAGCTCGATTCTCGTGTTGCGCCTCATGCCGATCGTTCCGTTCAATTTGCTGAACTATGGATCGGGACTCACCTCGGTGCGGCTGTCTCGGTACGTGCTCGCTTCAACCATAGGTATGGCGCCCGCCACCCTGCTGACAACGGGACTCGGCGACCAGGCCGACAACCCAACAGGGACAGCGTTCATCGTCTTGCTCGGCTTGTTCACTGCAGTGCTTGTGGGTAGCGGCTGGTACGCGAAGCGCCTGCGGGCTCGCAGTCCTGAATCCCAGACCACTGACTGATGCTCGACGCAGCGTTTCGTGCCCGTCTCGATGGGCCTCTTGGTCGAGCTGCGGTGCGGCTTGAGAAGCTCGGCATTTCGCCGAACGCCACCACGGCAACCGGTTTCGTCTTTGGAGTAGCTGCCTGTATAGCGATTGCGTATGGGCAATGGTGGCTGGGCTTGGTGCTGTGGCTCACGAACCGGCTTGGCGACGGGCTGGACGGCCCGCTTGCGCGCCGTCAGGGCGCCACAGATCTGGGTGGATTGCTCGACGTCATCGCCGACTTCGCGATCTACGGTGGGGTGTTAGTTGCCATCGGCATTGCACGTCCCGAGACCCGGGTGGCCTGCCTGGTGGTCTTCCTGACCTACTACCTGTCAGGCTCATTGTTCCTGGTGTTCTCGAGCCTGGCCACCAAACGTCGGCTCGAAGGCGACGGTCGAAGCCTGCAGTTCCCCGCAGGCATCGCCGAAGGCACAGAGACCATCGCCGCTTACGTGCTCATTCTCGCCTTCCCCGCACAGGCCGAAGTCTTGCTCTGGATCTGGGCGACCCTGGTAGCCGTCACCGTTGTCCAACGACTTGTTATCATCACCCACCTCCTCCGCTGACAGAGTGCCTAACGCGTAATGTCAGACGGGGACCTCTGGGCTTCCCCTCGTGCGCCGATCACGTGGTGTAGGCGGCCTTGGTGGGCTGGTGTTGACGGTAGATATTTGCCACCTGTGTTGGCGTGAGGAAGTCCTGCCTTGAGGAGGGCCATCCCTGGGGCCTGACAAAGATGATGACGCGGCGGTGCTTAGGGCTTGTCGATCTTGCGGAGAAGGCCTAGGACAGGGCGGGTGAATTTGCGTGTGCGTTCGGTGAAGAATTGCTCGCGTAAGACCTCGTTGGCAGCCTTGGCCGGGCCTTCGGCAAAAGTCGGGTAAGGGCGGACCATTTGGCCGACAGCTCGGAGCTTGTCGCCAGCCAAGATACGCGCCGTCATCTCGTTGATCGTCTCGCCAGCGGTTGCGCCAACCACCGTGGCGCCGACGAGTCGGCCCTTGTCATCGGAGAACAGATCGACGAAGCCGACGGGTTCGCCCGTCGTGACCTGGCGATCGAGTTGTTGGTAGTCGAAGTGAGCGATAGTCAGCTCTTCATCGTCATCCGGCGTGGTCCGCCCAACGCTTGCGACCTCTGGATCGCAAAAGATCGCATAAGGGATGCGTTCGTGGTCAGCCTTTCGCCGCAGCCCGAACAGCGCGTTCGATACCACCAAGCTGCCATGCATCCCTGCAGTGTGGGTGAAGGGCATTTTGCCGATGACATCGCCACCGGCGTAAATGTGATCGTTCGTCGTCTTGAGCCTGTCGTTGACTTCGACATGGCCTGCGTCGGTCAGATCTACGCCGACGACGTTGAGATTCAGGGTGGCTGTATTGGGTCGGCGCCCAACGGCGACAAGAATCTGGTCGGCCTCGATGCGGGTCTCGTCATCGATGATGACCACCAGATCCCCAGCCGAAGCCGAGCCTTCGACGCCGGTGACCTTGGCACCCTGCATGACGGTCATACTTTCGGCCTGGAATCGTGTGGCGATGAGCTCGCTGACGTTCTTTCCGAGCATGCCAAGAATGCGCGGCGCCGCTTCGACCAGGGTGACTTTGCTGCCGAGCCGGCTAAAGGCCTGGCCTAGTTCGCAGCCGATGGCTCCACCACCCACGACGACGAGCCGTTCGGGAAGCTCGGTTAGATCCCAGACGGTGTCGCTGGTGAGTGGGTTGCTCTCGCGAAGACCTGGAATACCGGGCACAACAGGCGTGGCGCCGGTGGCGATCAGAGCCTTGCGGTAGCGGATGGTTTGACCGCCAGCGTCGATCTCACCGTCGCCTATGAATGTGCCCATCGCCGCGATCACGTCGACGCCGGCGTCTTCGAGCCGTTCGACCGAGTCGTGATGGGCGATGTGATCTTGTGCAACCTTGACCTGGGCCATGACCGCTGCAAAGTCGATCTCTGGCTCCACCGCGGTGATGCCATGGCGATCTGCGGTGCGCATGACATGGGCAGCGTGGGCTGCAGCGAGCAAACGTTTACTGGGTACACAGCCATACCAGAGGCAGTCGCCTCCAGGATGGTTGGGTTCGATCATGGCGACGGTTGCCCCCATGCCGGCAGCGCCATGGGCCGCTACCAGGCCTGCCGTTCCTCCACCGATAACAACCAGGTCGTACTGCGTAGACATGAGCTCAACGTTAGGGGAGCAGCGTTCGGCAACGCCCTCGCCCTCTCAGGTACCAACTAATTTGTGCGATGCAGGCGTGCTTCGCGGCGTGGCGTCCCCGAGGAGTGAGCGTTCGTGAGTTCAGTTGTCGCCGCGGGTGTCGGCGGAGGGGCCGCGGCGGTCCTCGAAGAGCTCCAGGGCTGCTTCGAGATCGTCCCAGCCGACTTCGGAGGCGGTCTCGTCGCGCCGAAGTGTCGCCAGTGCGGCCTCGCGAAGCACCCCGGTAAGGTCAGCGAAGGACAAGCCGTCGGTCTTGGCGGCGAGTTCTTCGCGGTCGACATCGTCGGCCAGGTTTACATCGGTGATGTTAAGAAGCGCCAAGCGTGAGGCCTTGACCGGAAGGTCGAGTTTGATGTGGGTCTCAAAACGGCCGGCACGCAACAGGGCACTGTCGACGAGATCCAAGCGGTTCGTGGCGGCAATGACCGACACCTGTCCGCGATCAGATACGCCGTCGATCTCGGTTAGCAGGGCAGCGACGACCTGATCGGACACCGAACTAGATGAGTTGCCACGTACTGGGGCCAGTGCGTCGAACTCGTCGAAGAAGATGATCGATGGCGCTGCGTCGCGGGCACGAGAGAACACGGTCCGTACCGCTCGTTCGCTCTCACCAACGTACTTATCGAGCAGCTCGGCGCCCTTGACGGCGAAGAACGCACTTCCGGCCTCGTGGGCCAGTGCCTTGACAACAAAGGTCTTGCCAGTGCCGGGAGGGCCGTAGAGCATAATGCCCTTCGGCGGCTCGATACCGAGGCGTTCGTATCGCTCTGGCTGCGTCAAGGGCCAGATAACGGCCTCGGTTAGGCGCTGTTTGACATCGGTCAGATTGGCGACCTTTTCGAAACCAAAGCCCGAGATCTCGCCCATTGGAACGGACCCGAGCGAGGGCGTAGTGGTCTCGAGTGCTTCGACGGCGATCTCGGTCGTGAGCTCTTCGTCGTTGCCGGTGACCATAGATGAGGCGTGCAAGACAGCGGCCAGCACGTCGGCACCTGAATATCCAGATGACAAGGTGGCGAGTCGGTGAGCGTCGATGTCGTCGGCGCCAGGAACACGAGAGAACGCGGCCTCGAACAGGCGCTGGCGGCGATCTAGGTCTGGCGGTGGGATGCTCACGACGCGGGGGAGGAGCGGCGACTTGGCAAGTGACTTGTGCAGGTCAGCGACCGAGTCGACACCCAGCACACAGACGACCTGTGGCTTGGCGGCGACTTCCTCGAGGAACCAGCGCAGCACAGCCACGAACTGGGTGCGGAAGGTCGACAGAGCGTCATCGCCAGTCAGAGTTTCTAGGCGGTCGACGAAGATGACCCGCGGGCCCTTGGGTGCGTTAACCGAGGAGGACAGCCGGTCGAGCAGCTTCTCGGGCTTGAATACCCGGCTGATGTCGACCTCGGTGACCTGGGTGCCAGCCCGTTTGGCGGCCTCGCGAACGAGCTCGCTCTTGCCGCAACCGTTCGGCCCTTCGAGCAACATGCCGGCCACAGCAGGCAGCTTCCAGGATGTGGCCAGGTCCTGTGCGGTAGCGAGCAGCGAGAACCAGCCCGTGACCAACTCGACTTCGTTGTCGAGCCCGGCAAGTAAGGCCTCGGCAGTCGACGGGTGCTCGTCTTCGCCGATGGCGGCGGTCGCAGCGGTGCCGGCAACGAGGGACGCTCGGGCCGGAGCGGCTTCGCCCGGACCAGATCCGGTGGCGAACCGGGTCGTCGATCCAACGACGCCGATGTCGGGTTCGACTGCGGTGACGGTGAGCTCGAGATCTGTGTCACCGTCGAAGTAGCCGGCATCGATTGAGATCGTGTCGCCAGCGGTAACTGGAGCGCCCTGCAAGGCGCGGGCCAGAACACGAGCTTCGAGTTGGTGTTCGCTGAAGCGCACGACCTGCGCAACTGGCAGAATGACTCTCTTCACGTCGACGCTGGAACCGGGGCGCAACGCTGCGTTGCGCATGGTCTCGTCGTCGAGCAACAGATCGGTGGAGTCATTGGTGTCGCCACCAGTGACACGGGTGTGCGTCTTGCCGACAGAAATGACGCCACCATGGGGCAGGCCGAGTGCCCGCAACATGACTGGGTCGGCGATGCCGTTCGAACTCGTTCCGGCACGGATCGTGAATCGCATTTATCAAAGCTAATGCCTGCCAGCCAGAACCGCAGTCCTGGCCTGGGTGCAGCCGCGTTTGCCCTCGGCCGGTAAGTGCGTTACCGGCGCGCTAGCGTCCTGAACGTGAGCATACATATCGACGAGGTTGGGCGGGTCGACGCGTTACTGATCGATGGCAACTGGCTAGGGGTTGACCCCGGCACGCTGCAGAGGAACATGCCCATCAACCGCTCATCCTCGACGACCGCCGTCGTGTATCGATGGTCGTTCGCAGGCCAAGAGTTCATGACCTCGGCTGAAGACGTGCGAGCGGTCCGTCTTTCATCCGTTACATAGCTGTAATCGGAACGTAAGGAACTGAGTCGATGGGCCGGGCGACCAGCTAGTTATGGGCACAGATCAGGTTTCCGTCTTTTTTGCGTTGCTTGCGTTTATGGCGCTGGCGGTAGGCGTGGCGGTGTTTGTCATTGTTGCGTTCGGTAAAGCCGAGAAGCTACGCCCAGTCGCCGACGTGCTGTTGCCTCTGGCGTTCATGGTGGCGCTCACGAGCACGCTCGGAAGCCTGTACTACTCCGGCATTGCCAACTTCCGTCCGTGCCGTTTCTGCTGGTGGCAGCGGATCATGATGTACCCGATGGTGCCGGTGCTAGGCATCGCCACATTCCGCAAGGACGTTATGGGTGCCTGGTACGCGGTGCCGCTGGCGCTTGGCGGGCTTGGTTTCGGCGCATACCACACCCAATTGCGATGGTGGCCCGACGACAGCGGCAGCTGCGACATCGACGCACCGTGCTCGGCCGTCTGGGTCGACACATGGGGCTTCGTCTCTATCCCATTCATGGCCACCTGTGGTTTCGTCGCGATCAGTGGCCTGCTGACGGCACGGCTGATGCTGAATCGTGCTGCAGCCGCGTAGCTGTCGGCGTCATGACTGGGAAATCTGCGACGCCTAACCCGCCCAGCGGGGTGCTCGTCGCAGATCTGGTGGTGGGGCCTAGTTGTCGTGCAGGTCGGTGTTCAGGCCTTGCCAGCCGGCGCCTTTGCGGGCGATTGCTTCGATGGCGCCCGTCGTGGAGTTGCGGCGGAACAACAGGCCGTTGGAACCGGAGAGCTCTTTGGCTTTGACGGTTTCGCCATCGGGCATGGTGACTATGGTGCCGGCGGTGACGTAACAGCCGGCTTCGACGATGCAGTCGTCGCCGATCGAGATGCCGATGCCGCCGTTGGCGCCGATCAGGCTGTTCTTGCCGACCGACACGACGTCGGTGCCGCCGCCAGAAAGGGTGCCCATGATGGATGCGCCTCCGCCGACGTCGCTGTGTTCGCCCACGACGACACCTTGGCTGATGCGGCCTTCGACCATGGCTGGGCCGAGTGTTCCGGCGTTGAAGTTGCAGAAGCCCTCGTGCATCACCACGGTGCCTTCGGCGAGATGGGCGCCCATGCGAACACGGTTGGCGTCGGCGATACGTACGCCACTTGGCACGACGTAGTCGAGCATGCGGGGGAACTTGTCGACGAGCTTGACCTCCACGTTGTGGCCGTCGGCCCGAAGTGCCATACGGGTCATCTCGAAGTTCTCAGGCTCGAACGGCCCAAGGTTGGTCCAGACGACCGTGTTGAGCAGGCCGAACATGCCGTCTAGGTTCATGCTGTTGGGGGTCATCTTGCGATGTGACAATAGGTGCAGACGCAGATAGGCATCGATGGTGTCAACCGGTGGTTGGAACAAATTTTCGACCAGGCAGGCCACGACGACGCGCTCGCCACCGAGTGCGGGCTGGGCAGCGACCTTGCCGCTGAGCTTCCAGGCATCCAGGTTCGTGTGTGGGCCATCGCCGGTTGCAAGCGTGGCGAGATCGTCGATGGCGTCGTCGAGTGTGTCCTGGTCCAAGCGGTAGCTGGCGGTGCCATTGCTGTGGCCCGTGGCAGCGGCCAGCACGACTGCGGTGCCCCAGGACTCGTCACAGTTCACGTGGGGGAAGGACACGTCGAGCACGCCGCCCGATGGCCCGATGGTGGCGACGCCGACGGCATAGGCGTGGGGTGCGACATAACCGTCGAGCTTGGCTTCCAGAGCGGCGACTGTGTCGCTGACATTTCGGGGCTGGCGCTCGTACTCAGGCATCAGATTCTGCATGCCAGAAGGTTAGACGGCGACTAGCTCTCGTCGTGCGTGAGTTCCGGCTTCTTCTTCGTCGCAGCGGTGGGCCGAGAGTCAGGGGCATGACCACGAAGGTACGACAGCAGTTCGGGGTGCAGCGCACCCGTTGCCAGGCCTAGAGCCGCAGCTGCGACGAAGGTGGCCGACCCGCCGACGCCAGCTTGACGACAGAACAAGCCTGTCAGCCCGCCGATCAGGCCAACAAAGCCAGTGAACCCAATGGCCAGGTGGGCCGGCTCGCCATCGATTGCCCGCAAAACCGTTGGGACGGTCGGCACGATACCGACGGTCGTCAACAGGACGTAAATCCAAAGCACGAATCGAAACTACCATGTGGTTCGACGACCCAGAGCGGTCTAGATCGGGGTGACTAGCGCGGTGCGGTCGTCGAAATCGACGTCGATATGCAGCGTGCCATCCAAGGCACGTGAGATCGTGCGAAGTGTCGAGAGTTTCGGATTAGGTGAACGCTCTCGCAGCGACACGCACCCTGTGTCATGCCCAGTCGCGTGGCTAATTCGTTCTGGTCCACACTGAACTCGCGGCCAATAACGCCCAGCTGATTGATGATTGGATCCGCTTCGTTCTCAGCACGAATCTCGGCCATTCGAGCGTGGCCTTCTTCCGTCTCATAGGGCGGGGCTGTTCGTTCGTTGAACTTCTTTGCCAGTACGTCATTTCTTGGTCATCGAGCGCATCGAGGCGGTCGTCGTATATGTCATCTGCGAGGGCTAAGGACCGCTCGTATCAGAGGTTCAAGATGCTGGATTCGGGGCCGCCAAGCAAGAGAATCGCTGTTCGGCGTGGGTCCAAAGCGAACGAGGTGCCAGTGATACACGTTCTGCCCATAGACCGCCGAGGCGCCTCTGCGGTGAACCTGGGTGGCGACGATCGCTATCTGCGTCGCAGCCAGTTGGCCCGCTCGTGTGCACAGTTGGCCTCGCTGATCGCCGAACAGCTGGCGGTCGGCGGCCGAGGCAGTCGCCCTGTTTCGACGCCGGTTCAACGGTCGGCGCCGCTCGCCGACGACCGGCCTGCACCGCAACGTGTCGAGCCGCTGCCGCGGCCCCCGGCTGCGTCACAGGCCACCGAGTCGATCGACTTCAGCGGCCGCGAGAGCAAGGGTGGACAGTCGACAGTTCGCTAGCGAAACCCGCCTCTGCCGACTCAGACCTGGTCGTCTGGGTCAACGATGAAGACTGACAAACCTGCCGCGATGTTCGCCTGACCTCACGACGTTGCTGTCGTGCCGCTCATCCAGGGTCTGACCCCGGATGAGCGCACACAAGACATCAGTGAGATAGGCAGCGAGCGAGATGCAGGATCAGTCTCTGACGCACAATCCGGCTCGTGGGGAGAAGCCTCCGCCATCAATTGCTCTGCACTCCGACGGGCTCACGCACGTTGTTTGGCCTTGACCGATGAACTCGACCTTCGGGTATGAACAGAAGAGGCGCGATGTGATGCAGTCGAAGCCGTCCCAGAAGTAGCCCGACTCGCAGGAGACTTCCTCTGGTGCGAAGCATCTGCCGTCCGAGTGATAAAAGCCAAAGCCGAAGTTTTGGCATTCGCTGCCAGTGACGCAGCCGCTATTGCCTTGACCGACGAAGTCGACCTTCGGGTATTCGCAACCCATCCCCAGGGTTACACATTTGCTGCCATTCCAGACATAGCCGAAGAAACAGTCGCCTTCGAAGAATACGCACTTGGACCCGTTGACGGTGTAACCATCGCTCGATGGTGCACAGTCTTCTTTAGTAATGCAGCCCGGGATGTGGGGATAGTCGAGTTGCGGGTACGCACAGCGATAGATCGGGCTGCGACACACGCCGGCGTTGTCACGGCTGTAGTCGCTGTCGCACGGAGGCGGCCCGGTGCACTTGCCGTTCTGGGCTTTCCAGCCGAAGCCTTGGGATATGCAGACCGCTTCGGAGACACAGCCCTTGCTGCCATTCTGGTCGAGTTCATACGGCAGGGGAGGTTGGCAGCCCTGATTCGAGGTTGTTGTTTCAGCAGGTGCAGGCTGAGACGAGCCACCGTCGGTTGTGGTCGACGAGTCACTGGTGGATGGCGCCGGCGGAGCAGCCGCGGGGGCTGAGTAGCGGCCGAATTGTCTGTGGACCCCTGATCTGTGGACCCCTGAGCGGGCGCACCTGATGCGGTCCGGCTTGGGCAGAGTCCGGCGCAGGCAGTGAACTCGCTATCGGTCATCGCGGCGAGGGGGCTGATCGAAGGGGATTTGGAGGAGTTGAGCAGCTTGTAATCTACGTATGGGGCTTGACCGTTTTCACCGCAGAGGGCGTCCGCCGGAGGAGCGCAGTCTGCCTTGTCGACGACAGCGACAAGGTTGGCGGAGAAGTGGGTGATTTCGACTCGGGTGGTGTCGAGGTCGGGAATTGTTTGTTCTGTCCACACGCCGTCTTCGAGCATCATGACGGTGACCGATTCTGCGGGTTTCGCGATTTCGAGCACCATTGGTCGCAACAGCGTGACCTCTTCGACTGTGGCCAAACGGTAGATGCGACCCTGAGGGGCATCGCCGAGGTATTTGCCGAACAACAGGTCGGTAACGACCATGTCGACGTTGGTCGGTGCTGGGAACGAGTCGGACGGCACCTGAACAAGTGCGCCGTCGGCCAAGGTCAGAGAGCCGCCCGTGCCATCGAATGTTTGTTGTACCGGCTCGGAGTGGACCGCAATGAGCGTGCCCAGGCCAGCCAACTCAGGGGCGACCTGTCCGATTGTGGGCAGGTTCGAAGCCAGCTGCGCCTGCGCTTGGGCCGGTACCGGTGCCGGTGTCTGAGGCACAGCCGCCGGCGCCGGTGTCGGCGTTGCGACGACGACGACGACGGCTGGTTCGGTCACGCCCGTTGAAGACGAACACCCAACTGCCAGGAGAGTTACCGCGAGTAGTGCAAGCACACCGCGGAACGTGGACCCGCCGGTCAAAGACTTCATATGTATATAGCTCCCACCTCTATGAAGGCGAAAACATAGCGTTACCAAATGTGAACGAGGCGCCGAAACGGCTGTGCTGACAAGACACCGTATTTGGGGTATGCGAGCCGCTCTCGGCACACAGCTGTAGGCGCCAAAGGAGCCCTAGACGTCGTTCTGCTCGACCAACTTCTTACAGGTTTGGGCGTTGTCGCTGCGAACACAGGGCGGAGGTCAGCTGAGCGAATCCATTGCGGATGATTGGAATTCCCCCGCTTGGTGAGACACGTTGGCGCGTGCGTAGGCCGCAACCCGCAAGGATCACCAGGCCGCCAATATCGGCGTTTCCCGCGGGGTAAGGCGGTAACTGACCACGGCGACGCGTCGGGATTGGCCCCCAGACTCGAAAAAGCCGGTTACCTCGCGGTTAACAGGGCGAATACTCCTCGTTTGTTCGCACACCTAGTTAGCTCGATTAGCTACCGTTCTACGTGTCGTCGATGACCGAATCGGTGGGATCGCTGTCGGTCGAGACGTCGGAGTCACGGGCAACGCACTCGTCGAAGTTGCCATCGTCGTCGGTGTCGATCGCCTTGGTATCGGGTGGACACTCTTCTGCGCTGCAGTAGTCGATGAGGCCATCATCGTCTTCGTCGATGGCCATAGTGTCGACTGGGCAAATGGCTTCGATGGGCACACACAGGTCGCCGAAGCCGTCGTCGTCGCTATCGACGAGCCCTTCATTGTCTTCACACTCGGGAGGTGGTTCCGTCGGGTTGCCGTCGCAGTCGCGCCCCTCGCTCGGCTGATAGGTGGCGCCGACCGAGTCGGTTTCTACCCGACCATCGGCATAGGTGCGGGTGCGTTCGGTACGCACTCTGGTGCATTCGTTCAGGGACTCGGTCGTTTGACCGGTCTGTTCACCACTGACGGTGGCGGTACCGAACAGCTTGACAGTGATCGATGTCGATGTGTATTCGGTCCAGATCAGCACGGGGAAATCGGTTGGGTTCCGGATCTTTAGGTCGACGCTTGGCCAGCTGACCGTGGCCTCTCGGCCAAAAGGGTAACGGTCGATGTAGATGCTGTGTGGCTGGTACTGAACAAAGTCCAGCCCCCCGAAGAAGGCCGCATTGAACAGGGTGGTCGCGAACTGGCTGACGCCGCCCCCGACATCTTCGGCAAATACGCCGTTGTAGATCACGCCGGCAGGAACGAAACCAGTGCCCTGAGTGCGTTCACCGACGTACCCATTCAGCGAGAAGGTTTCGCCAGGCTCGATAACCGCACCACGCACGATGTCGGCCATGCGCTGGATATTGATGACCCGGTCCTGGTCCGACGGATGTTCCGTAGTGAACTCACCAATCAGCTCTGAAATACCCAGATCAGCCAGCGGAGTCAGATCATCGGCGATCAGGTTCAACCCGATCGAGGCTGTGCCAGTCAACACCGCGTCGATTACCTGCTGACCGACTTCGGCGTGGCAGCACATAACGGCATTTGCCCCGGGAAGTCGGATCTGACTGCCGTTCACGATCAGCGCCCGCGTATCGATGTCGCCCTGGGCGATGCCGGCAGCCGCATTGATCCACCGGTACATGACCTCGGTGTTCAACCGCGCTCGATAATCTTCGCCGGTCAGGTCGAGTTGGACCCAGCTGCGGAACTCGTCGGGTCGGGCCCGGACCGACAAGCCGTTGACAATGAACTCGATGTCGCGAGTTGTTGCACCATTGATGCGATCGACCAGTGACTGAATCTCCACATCGATCATCGAGTCGGTGGTGGTGACTGCATCGACAAATATTTCGGTGAATGGCTCGCTCGGCAACTTGGCACTCAAATCGCGGACCAACTGCTGCACATCCAGGATGCTTCCGGCGGCCCCTGGTTCCAGCTCGAGACGGCCATTAGTCAACATCAGGGTGGGCTCACCGGGTTGCACGCTGATGGTCTTTGAGACCGCTGCCAGGCCAGCCTCGGCCGCCGACGGGTCCAGACGAAGCACGGCCTCGACGTCGTGCTTGGTGAACATGGCGCTGAGCCAGCTGAACGGACGGAGCACGCTTATGCCCTCGCGTCCAGATTCCAGCAGAGCGGCCCGGGTAGCTCGACGATCAAGTGCAAGCCCCAACCGTTCAGCGTCGATCTGGTACGCAGCCCCGGGCGTCTCGATGTAGACCGGTGCGGTCGAGATGAACGAGTTGATGACGTCGAACTCTGCATCGAGCTCGTCCGACGTCATGCCACCAACGTCGACGTCGCCAAGCATCACGCTACGCAGCACCCGGCCGTCGTGATTCCGAATGTCTATGGTCGCTGTTGCATAGGTTGCAGCCAGAAGCAGCAACGGCAGCACGACGAAGATCAGCCGGCGGCGGGTCCACCACAAGCCATTACCCGATCCTGTCCCGGTCGATGTCGATGACGCGTGCGTCGATTCCGTAGGCCCCACGATGCCCCGATGCTAATTCCTGGCCGAGCGCCGCTGGTGGCAGCCACCCATTCACTTCTACTTCCCCACTAATGACGCTACGAAATTGCTTGCTCAGAACATCAATGCGACGGGGCTGAGCTAACCGATTGTGGCGTGGCAGGGACCCGTTAGCTGAGGCGATGTTCTGATGGTTAGCCCTGGGCCGTTACCTCGGCATCGAGGACGTTGAGCGTCTCGGTCATGGCGTCCTCGATCAGCTTGGCGTTCTCGTGATCGTTGGCGCCGGTGAGATCAATGGGGTCGCCGAGGCGCATCGTGACGATAGGGCGATTGCGGAAGCGGATCTTTGGCCACTTGGCACGGGGCCAGGCCAGGCCGGTGCGGTGGAATGTGATTGGACGCACGATGGCGCCAGTCTCGCGAGCCAGTTCTGCGACACCTGAGCGAAACGGGCCGACCTGAGGGTCACGTTCTTCAGGCTTGGTCAGGCGCCCTTCGGGCATTATGCCGACGAGTTCGAAGCGTTCAAGCGCCGCTCGAACTTCGATGAAGGCCTCTTCTTTGTTATCTGGGCTGATCGAAATGCATCCGATTCGGCGCAACCAGCGGCCTGCCAGCTTGTTGTCGAAATAGCGGGCTTGGACCAGGAGTCGGCATGACACGTTGGCCTGGTAGCAGAAGGCTGCCGACATGAAGATGTCGAGCAAGCTTTGGTGGTTTCCCGCAATAATGGTTGGCCGATCAGGGTCGATCTCGATGTGATCTTGGATCCGAGCGACTGCGATTGCCTTCATCAGGAAGGTCAGGAGCTTGCCGTCTTTTTGGATGTGTTTTTCGGCGGCAATTGGTGTGGGCTGCATGCGTAGAAGACGCTAGCGGCTTTGGCTAAGCGCAGAGTGAACTATGACCAGCATCTGGACCGTATTGGTTCCCTTGCCCGGCTGATTCGCTCGGTTAGGGTCTCGACAATGCGCCTCGTGATTGCCCGCTGCACTGTCGACTACGACGGCCGGCTTACCGCCCATCTCCCCGAAGCAGTGCGTCTGATCATGGTCAAGGCCGATGGCTGCGTAGCGATTCACGCCGATGGTGGCGCATACAAGCCGCTGAACTGGATGAACGCCCCCAACCGCTTGACCTTTGACGACGAAGGCTGGACCGTAACCAGCCCCAAGGGCGAGACGTTACGCATCACGATTCACGAGATTTTGTCCGATACCGAGATCGAGATGGGCATCGATCCAGGCCTGCAGAAAGATGGCGTCGAAGCTCATCTGCAAGAGTTGTTGGCTGCCGCACCCGAGACCATGGGTGATGGCATGCGACTAGTCCGCCGCGAGTATCCGACTGACATCGGCCCCGTCGATCTACTCCTCAAGGATGCCAACGGTGGAACCATTGCTGTCGAAATCAAGCGCCGCGGCGAGATCGATGGTGTCGAGCAGCTCACCCGATATCTGGAGTTCCTCAACCGTGACCCGCAGCTGCGGCCGGTCCGAGGCATGTTCGTAGCTCAGGAGATCAAGCCGCAGGCAAAGGTGTTGGCAACCGACCGTGAGATCGAATGGCAGGTCGTGAACTACGACGATCTCCGAGGCATCGACCCGAAAGAACCGCGCCTCTTCTAAAACTATGGAACCTTGAGGTGAGTAAAGGTCCCCCAAATCCTCGCCTCAAGAAACCATGAGCGGATGGGTCGAGCTAACGCTTGACACCGGCGCGAGCGATGGCGGCGTCGTGGGCACGGGCTTCGACCGTGTCTTCGAGTGGCCGCAGTACGACGTCTTGGCCGTAGCGGTGTTCGAGCGCCCAGCCCAGCAGCAGGTCCGCAAGCCACGGGTTCTTCGGAAGTAGCGGCCCGTGTAGATAGGTGCCGATCACATGATTGAAGATCGCTCCTTCGTAGCGACCGCCACCGTCGTTGCCATAGCCACTCACGACCTTCCCTAGCGGCACACAGCTCGGGCCCAAGCGAGTTCGCCCGATGTGGTTCTCGTAACCAACAACACGCTGAGTGGTTCCTTCCACGGTCGCGTCGATGATCAGATCGCCGACAAGCCGGTTCTGGCCGGCCTCGGTTGTCAGATCCAGGATACCCAGACCAGCAAGCTCGGTTCCATCGGCAGTGACATAACTATGGCCAGCGAGTTGAATCCCGCCGCATACATAGAGTTGCGCAGCGCCAACGTTTGCGGCGGCCTGCAAGGTGGCAGAGTTGGCGACCAGATCCTTGGCGACCAGGTTCTGGTCGCGGTCTTGCCCGCCGCCCAGGTAATAGAGATCGTGCTGGCCTGGGTCAATCACTTCGCCGAGCCCAATTTCGGTGATTTCTAGGTCCATGTCGCGCCATGCCAGCCGTTGGCGGAACACAGCGATGTTGCCGCGGTCGGCGTAGATGTTCATCAGCTGGGGATACATATGGCACAGCCGCACAGTGTGGATGGCGCTCATGCGTCGGGGCTCCAGTACGCCGGGGTGTAGCCACGTTGTGTCAGTACCCAGCGCAGATCAAGCATGGCGGTGTAGGTCGACAGTGCGCAGAGCGTGTGTCCGGCGACCGTAGCTGCCAGCGCAATATCGAGGGCCTTCGCCGGGTCCGGCGACACCTTGACCTTGTCCATATCGAAGCCGCCGTATTGGAAACGCAGCGCAAGATCCCAGGCTCGATCGCCGCCGAGGGTAAGCGAGGCCAATCGGGAATCGAGTGGCTCCCAGTCGACATCCCAGATCCAGCTCACGTCCTGACCATCGGCCGTTCGGTCATTCAACAAAACCAGCACGTGGAGTTTGCCTGGGCTGCGCAAGATGGTGCGCACGTTCTGGTTGACGCCTGTCGGGTTCTTTGCGAGCAACAACTGGATCCGCTTGTCGTCGACTTCGATGACCTCGCCCCGGCCAAAGGCGGGTTTGGTCTTGGCCATGACACGGGCCACCGCATGGGCTTCTTGAGGTCGTTCCGTGCGGTCAGCCAGGGCCCATGACGCAGCGAAAGCGGCGACGACGTTGTACGAATTGTGAAGGCCTGGAAGCGGCGACGAGATAGTCAGCTCGGTGGGAGGTCCAGCCGGCGTCGGGTACTGCAGCGTCATCTTCTGACCCTGTGGCGACAGGTCGATCTTGGTTGCTGACACGTTGGGTGTAGGTCGAGTTAAGTCGCAGTTGGGGCAGTCCCAGTGGCCAAGATGCCCCACCAGAACAACACGGTGATCGAGCGGAGCACCACAGTCGCGACACATAGTTGCATCGGCCGCGTGTTCGCGGTCGCCAATAGCTTGGCTGGCGTCGTCGACGCCGAACCACACGACATTTGGCCGGCCGCGGCCAAGGGCTGCGATGTTCGGGTCATCCGCGTTCAGGACAAACGTGGGTGGTTCGCTACGAGCTTCGAGGTCATCGAGCACGTCACGCCATTTGTCGACCAACGTTTCGAGTTCGCCATAGCGGTCGAGTTGGTCGCGGAACAGGTTCATTAACACAACGACCTGTGGTCGCGTCGATGCAGCGATCGATGCGAGCGCAGCCTCATCGACTTCGAACAATCCCAGATCTGCACCCTTGTCGCCCTTGAGGAGCGCAGTCGCTATGCCACGCTCAAGGTTGGAGCCTTCGGCGTTTGTGGTCAGGTGATAGCCAGCAGCACGGGTAGCAGCGGCCAGCAGTCGCGTCGTTGTCGTTTTGCCATTCGTGGCCGAGACCAGCATGGTGCCGTGACGTAGGTCGGCTGCGTATTCTGCTACAGCGTTTGGGCGCAGCTTGAGTAACACGACTCCGGGAAGGGTCGTGCCGCCGCCTCGGAACAACCGTCGGCTGAGCCAACCTGATGTGCTCGCTACGAAGCCGGCCAGTCGTCTCACGGTTGTGAGGGTAGAGCCTTAGAGACAACCCTGGGGGTAGCCGGGAGAATCGGCCCAGTCAGATGTCTCATGACCTTGAGCCAACGTCTGTATACACGGCCGGATTCGCTGAGAGGGCCTCGTGCTGCTTCCTCGGGCGGGAATGTGTCGAGGAGGTAGTCAGCGGGTGAGAGGCTTGTACTTGATACGGGTGGGCTGGTCAGCCGCAGCGCCAAGTTCCTTGCGTCGGAAGGCTTCGTAGTCGCTGAAGTTGCCCTCGAACCAGCGCACTTGCGAGTCACCTTCGAACGCCAACGTGTGGGTCGCGATGCGATCCAGGAACCAACGATCGTGACTGATGATGACCGCACAACCGGCGTACATTTCGAGTGCATTCTCGAGCGAGCGCAAGGTTTCGATGTCGAGGTCGTTGGTTGGCTCATCAAGAAGCAGCACGTTGGCGCCGCTACGTAGCACCTTGGCCAGGTGGACCCGGTTGCGTTCACCACCAGAGAGATGGCCAACAAGCTTCTGCTGGTCAGGACCCTTGAAATTGAATGAAGCGACATAGGCCCGAGCGTTGATCTCGCGGCCGCCCAGCTCGATGACATCTTGGCCATCGCAAATCTCGGCGTAGACCGTGCGTTCAGCATCGAGCGCATCGCGGCTTTGGTCGACATAGCCGAGCTGCACTGTTTCGCCAACGCGCAGAGCGCCATCATCGGGCGTCTCGGTGCCGATGATCATGCGGAATAGGGTGGTCTTGCCTGCACCGTTTGCACCGATGATGCCGACGATGCCAGCAGGGGGCAGCGTGAATGTCAGATCGTCGATTAACAACTTGTCGCCGAAGCCCTTGCTCAGGTCTTTGGCTTCGATGACGATGTCGCCTAACCGCTTGTTTGCCGGGATCTCGATCTCGAGCTTTTCATCGCGCAGCGTTTGTTCTTTGGCTTCTTTGACGAGCTTGTCGTAGTTCGCTAGCCGCGCCTTGCCCTTCGACTGGCGGGCTTTTGGTGCCATCCGAATCCACTCGAGTTCGGTTTTCAAACTCTTCTTCCGAGATACGTTCCGGCGTTCGTCCAGCGCCATGCGGGCTTCTTTGGCCTCGAGCCACGCGCTGTAGTTGCCTTCGAAGGGAATGCCCTTGCCGTAGTCGAGCTCAAGGATCCAGCCAGCAACATTGTCTAGGAAGTAACGATCGTGTGTTACCGCAATGACGGTGCCGGCATAGTCGGCAAGGTGGCGTTCGAGCCAAGCAACCGACTCAGCGTCGAGATGGTTCGTAGGCTCATCGAGCAGCAGCAGATCGGGCTTGGAGAGCAGCAGGCGAGCGAGTGCGACTCGGCGCTTCTCGCCACCAGACAGGGT
>Ga0307985_10000487_pt1 | contig 23887 bp, 18 predicted proteins | sample EllFjometageno80_FD_203155 | JGI IMG/M metagenome (GOLD analysis project Ga0307985, IMG submission 203155) | Marine microbial communities from Ellis Fjord, Antarctic Ocean - #80 | ecosystem: Environmental > Aquatic > Marine > Unclassified | place: Southern Ocean | collected 2014-10-09 | reverse complement strand
TTGGCGATAGCGGCACATACCCAAGCTCATCAATGATCAGCAGGCTGTATTTGCTCAGTTGCTTCTGCAGACGCAGCAAGCGCTTCTCATCGCGGGCTTCGAGGAGTTCGTGCACCAACGCTGATGCGGTGATGAAGCCGACGGCCAGGCCCTTCTGGCAAGCCGCCAACCCAAGACCGAGCGCGATATGGGTCTTGCCGGTGCCGCTGTTTCCTACGGCGATGATGTTCTCGTTATGGGAGATGTAATCACAGCGCGCCAGTTCCATCACCAGCATCTTGTTCAACGAGGGCATGGCCTTGAAGTCGAAGCTATCGAGACTTTTGGTGGCGGGGAACTTCGCAGCCTTGATCCGCCGTTCCACCATACGCCGTTCCCGGTCGATGAGTTCCAGTTCGGCGAGGCGCAAAAGGTAGCGGGAATGATCGACACCTTCTGCCGCGCATTGTTTGGCAACTTTGTCATACTCACGCAGGAAAGTCGGCAGGCGCAGGCTCTTCAGATGATGGGCCAGCAACAGCTGGGGCGTATCGGTCATGACCGGCCTCCTGACAGAAGCGCCATGTAATCGCCGGGGGATGTGACCGCGACATGGGTTTTTGGCAGATATGGGTAGACCGTCATATCCAGCCGGGGTGGTCTGCGTTCAATCCGGCACAGAACTAAATGCTTCACGGCATCAAAGCCGATCGTGCCGCGTTCAAGAGCACTCTGTATCCCGGCTTCAACGTCCGTGATCCGGAATGTTTCCAGCAGTCGCAGAACCTGAACGAACTCGCGTTTTCCCTTTTTGCCCATCCTGGCCTCCATGAGGCGACGCAGGATGAGAAAGGCTTCGGGTAATTCCCAATCGGCCAGCGGTGCCGCCTGATCAAGCGCATTGGTCTTCTGTTCGATCAGCGCCAGATAATGAAGCGGATCAAAGATGTAATCCTCCTTCTCCCAAGACCTGGCATGGCGGGCAATGACGTCAGCGCCGCAGGCAATCACCACCTCATGCACATAGCCCCGCACCAGAACTTCCTGATGACCGAAGGCTGTTGGAACTGAGTAATCGTTGCCGCGATACCGCACGAGGGACAATGAGCTGACCCGAACTGATTGCTTGTCGCAGGCGTCATAAGAAACAGCTGGCAAGGGCTGGAGCCGGTCGCCATCACGGGTAAACCGTTCACCAATCGTGCCTTTGTGACCGCGCAGTTTGTCATCCATGCGATTGCGGCACTGTTCGGCCAGATGGGCATTGAGTTCATCAAAGTTGGCGAACCGGGGCTTGGGTACCATGAAGTTACGCCGAGTGTACCCCACCATCCCCTCGACTTTGCCTTTGTCATTCCCCTTGCCGGGACGGCCAAATCGATCCTCAAACAGATAGTGAGACACCAGTTCGGAAAACACTCGGGTTCGTTTGCGTTTACCGTCACCCATAATGCGAGCAACAGCAATCCGAGTGTTGTCGTACAGGATCGACACAGGGACGCCGCCGAAGAACGCGAATGCCGCGACATGTGCATCGCAGAATGCTTCCGTCGTCTCGGCCGGATACGCCTTCAAAAAACACGCATCCGAATGTGGTAGGTCCATCACCAGAAAGTGGATCTTCCGTTCAACGCCGCCGATGATGGCAAGCGCTTCACCAAAGTCAGCCTGAGCATGACCCGGTGGATGTGACAGAGGCACAAACATCTCCCGCTGACGCTGTTTGGTCGCAAAGACGTAATTCTTCACAATCGTGATGCCCCCAGCAAAGCGATGTTCATCACGCAGTCGCTCAAATATCCGCTTCGACGTGTGTCGCTGTTTCTTGGGGGCCAGTTTGTCTGCTTCAAGGATCTGATCGATAATCCCCGTAAAACCATCCAGCTTCGGGCGACGGATCGCTTTGTCGCGCCGATAACCTGGCGGGATCGAAAACCTCAGCATCTTCTCAACAGTACGACGGTTGATCCCAAAAATACGCGCCGCTTCCCGACGGCTCATGCCATCAACAAGAACAGCGTGACGAACGCGCCCATATAATTCCACGTGCTTCAATCCCGCCCTCCGTCAAAACGAAGAGCCTAGCAGGACAGGCAAATCTGCCTATCTGCAGCCAGATAATCCAGCCGCTACGTGGTGCAGTATTCCACCGGCGTTCTTAATCCCAAAAACCCTCGTTCTTGCTGTAGTGGAACAGGCCATAGCAGTGACGACACAGGAAAAGCCGACCAAGGCCGTAGAGCTTTACCACCCGCTTGCCACAGTCACACCTGAAGTAGGCCCGTGAGCCTCCGAAGCGGCAGGGCAGGCGCTCTATTCGGGTGGGCTGGATCACGGAGCCGTAACGCTCAGAACTGTAACCTAGATGCAGATAATCGGCAGTTGCACGCATTCCACCGGCGTTCTCAAGCGATGCAGCGTTTCAAGACGGTTGCGGCATTTCATAAATTTGTCAGTTATCACAGTCAGATATACAACCACTTCAATCATGAGAGACATCTAGAAAGCAGGCAATCCTTCAAGCAAAAACGTACAACTGCTCTCACAGACTGGTTCAATTTCTGTGCCGCATGATGGTTGACTTGAGGTGCCTTTTACGGGTGTTCAAGTTTGTCTGACAACACCTTAAAAAGAGTTTCTACTCTACGAGGATGGCACACTCGCATTTTTTTAATAATCCTGTGCTTGGGACTGCGAGATTGAATAGCGTCAAAGTGCTATAATCATTTCGATACTTTTTGTGTTCGCCAATAACGCCCCATCGGAATACGCGTCCTCCATTCTCAGCGTTCTTATTTTCCTATAGATCGATCACTATATGCCCCTCTGCATCAGTAGCGCGGGATTGGCAGGTTATGATTTCACTTTCGCGTTGCTTGTTTGACAGAACATAGTCGCGATGCTCCACTTCGCCCTCGATTAGCCCGCATTTACATACGCCACAGATGCCGTCAGAACATTTGACGTCGACAGCAATGCCATTGGCGAGCAGCACATCTGAGAGCGTTTCTTCTGCACTCACCGCCAGTTCTTTGCCTGACTTAGCCAGTGTTACCGTGAAGGGGTGGTTCACGTAATCGGGTTGTTCTGGGACAGAAAAATACTCCAGATGCCGAGCGTCTTCTGGGAAACCTTGGCGCGCAGCCGCTTGTACGACACCTTCCATGTAGCGATCTGGGCCGCATGTGTAGACGTGCCAACCATCATTATATCCGCTCAAAAGCGTATCCAAATCCGCTCGTGTATCTTGGTCTGAGAAGTGGAACGTGACGTGATCAGCCCAAGGCATCGCTTTGAGGTCGTCTGTATACCCTGCACCTTCCATCTTGCTGGCTGAATAATGCAGCTCAAAAGATTTGTCCAAAGCGTGCAGTCGGTGTGCGAAAGCGATCATCGGAGTGATGCCAATTCCACCGCCCATGAGGAATGTCTTGGTGGCTTCTTCGACCAAATCAAAGTGGTTGATGGGTTTAGAGATAAAGACCCGCCGACCTTCATTAAAGATACGGTGCATCATCAGTGATCCACCGCGCCCGTCGTCTTCGCGCAACACGCCAATTTGATATTTAGAGGTGTCAGCTGGATCACCTGACATGGAATATTGACGCAAGAAGTCTGGGGTGACCACCACGTCTAAATGACCGCCCGCGCTCCATTCGGGCAAGGCGCTACCGTCCCAAGAGCTGAACTCGTATTTGGTGACATCTGCCGTCATTGCCTCGGCTTTGCTGACGCGCGCCATGATTACTGGTGCGTCCGTAAAGTCAGGGCGTTCGTGCGAGAGGCCGTCCGTGTCGCCGCGCGCTAGACGGGCTTTGTACTCGTCTGCACTGATCATGTCTTTGTAAGCTTTGATGCCTGCCTCGCGGTCCATTGGGAACGGATAGGGATAGGGCCAAGGTGCGAGGTTGGCGGGATACACGGCAAGGGTTTGATCCTCGTACCTTAGATCTAGGTCTGGAGAAATATCGCGACGATTGACGGGTGCGGCGGGTTCTTTATAGCCGCCGTCCTCTTTCAGTTCGAGATCCCACCACCATGCTTTGGTTTCATTAAGACCGCCGTTACCCAGCGTGTCATCAAGCTTAGCCAGCACTGGCGCGGCCTTTGGCATATTCATTGCTGCCCAGCGGAACGGCTTTTCTTTGAAGATGCCCTCTAAGTTCCAAGGGCAAGTTTTCATGCAGCGCCCGCACATTGCGCCGCCCTCAGTCGTGATCCGGTAGGTCGTGCATTTCTGGCTGTCGGATTTCCAAATTTCATAGCCGTTGAACATGCGTTTCGGTCCGGCTGTGATCGCGCCTGCGGGGCATTCGCGGGCGCATTTGTTGCAGCTTTCGCAAAAGCTTTGAAGGCCGAAGTCGATGGGTTTGTCGTGCGCCATTGGCATGTCTGTCGTCACCACGCCAGATTTGAGCCGCGGTCCGAGAAGGGGGTTCAGAATGACTTCGCCAATGCGGCTAACTTCGCCCAGCCCGCTGAGCAGCAGCAAGGGCGGTTGCAGCACTTCGCCGTCCATGACTGAGTGGGCTTTTGCCTTGTAACCGAGCCGCCGGATTTGTTTGGCAATCACGCCGCCAAGCAGAGAAAAGCGCAAATATGCACGCATGGACTGTGCGACGCTGATCCAGTCGTCGCCTGATGCGCCCTCCATGGTCTCGTAGCCCTGATCAATGATCATCGAGATTGCCTGATCGTGGGGGGGAGCAATCGGCGCGCCGGTGGCGTCGTGGCTATACCATGTCCAGGCGGGGCAGCGGCTGATGCCAACGGCGTCCACGCCAAGGAAATAGGTGGCTGCCTTTACATTGGCTGCATTGGCGACTGGGTCACTGGGACGCACATCGACTGTGTCGGTCGCCCCGTCTTGGAGCAGAACAAAGGCCCCAAGCAAACGGCGCTGCGCAAAGGCGGTGGGGCTTTTACGGGCATACCATCCACCAGAGGCTGCCTGCTGCTGTTTTTTGCCCATGTCGCCAAACTGGGCGCGCGCGAACATGTCGGTGCGCTTGGGTACGCGTGCGACACGGTCCTCGTCTATGTAGGTCGTGGGTGTGTCCACGCGTTTGAGCTTTTCGAAGGCATGCGCGCCGTCCGCGTAATTGCGCTTGGCGTAGGGATCACGATTGAGCGCGCTTTTTGAGGTGCCCTTGCCGACCCACCACGCGAGGCTGTTGGGCTGCTCGGCCCAAGGTGCAAGGGGTGCATCGCAGGCCATTTTGAAGGTGGTTGTGACCACGGCGAGGCCGAAGCCTTCGCCAATGTAGGGAGCGAACAAACGATTTTTCTCGACAGATGTGAGGCCTGCTGCAACGGCCAGTTGGTTCAGATCAACATCTGAAGATGTGGCCGTATGCGCGCGCGCAGAAAACCCCAGAAGGTGCATATATTCTGCCAAGATCACGGCAGTTTCTGTCGCACGTAGGGCCGCGCGATGGTCTTGGGTGCCCATGATCCAGTCCGCGCCCGGTTCATGTTCTTTGGGGTCGCGGTGGTGCTCTACCAGTAGCACGATTGCGTGAGTGTGATGATCTATCGCGTCGAGGGGCGCTTCGATCGAATCCTTTAGGCCGGCCATGATTTGGTCAATGCCAGAAGCCAACGTCTTGGTCTGTTTGGTGCGAATGTCATGAGCAAGGCGGTCGATGTCAGGATTGCGCGTTGGCTTATTCAAGACCGCGCTTTTGGGCAGTTTACACATGCCAACCATCGAGGTGTCCTGAAAATACCCGAATGCTTTCAGGTGGTTGCTACGCTCGACCAGATCGCTTGGAGCGCTCGCGGGCGTCTTATTCACCACTCCTTCGCGGATTGCGTCCATCATTGCCTGATACTCACCCATAGCGTTTACCAGTGAATGCGGCGTTTCTAGAGCGCGAAAATCAAGCAGCTTTGATGCGGGAACAGCATTAAGATTAGGCATTGTGTCAGTACGCTTTAACCGCTCAAGCGGATATGGGCCCATATGAAACGGACGGTCCTTGGTCGAGAAAAAACGCATGGCCATGATGAAGCTTTCCTATATTAAGATGCGACCGGCAACATTTTCCGCGAACCTATTGGACGGTTCGCCGACATCGTTGAGGACGTTTCGCCAACGAATTTACTGGTGAGTGACTACGGCGGCTTTGTCAAATTAAACTTGCTTGAAGCGGACAGGGCTAATTTGTAACCATGCCGAATGACAAAACACTCTCCATTTCGCTACTTTAAAACCAGCCCTGAAGTCATTCGCTTGGCGGTGATGCTGTATATTCGTTTCCCGCTTTCTCTTCGTAATGTGGAGGGCCTTCGTCATGCCCGGGGTGTAGACTAGGGGCCAAAGGTGGAGCAGTGGAGCGAGTGGAGCAATTTCCATGTAACTTATGCAACGCCACCGCGGTGTAAAACACCGTTTCCCAATTACACCTGATTGCACATTGTAAAACAGAGGGTTATGTATGTTGTATTTGTTTGGGTACATTTGCTCCACTCGCTCCACCTCTCCCCCCTAATTGGAACGAAAAGCGCGCAGCGGAGGCTTGCTCCACCGCCACGCTCCCCTCTCGGCCATAGTGGTCCGCGAAAGGCGCAACAGGGGCTGGGTGTGGGTTTATGTTGAGCGTGTAGGGCTGCTGGAACGGCCATCTCTATTCACGCATCAATTTCAAGCTGAACCGTGCCGCTGCTCTCGCCGAGTGGCGTCAATTATTGAGCGCATAGATTTAGGCTGTGCTAGCAATCTGATGTGAGTTCTTATTTGTTTGACAGCACCCTTAATTCAAACCCGGCACCATAGCTGCTCCCGATACCGGCCGTGCTCCTTTTACTCAGACAGCCTTGACCAAACTTAATTTAAAAGTACTGGCAAGTTGAGGGGGCCACGAAACCCAAAGCCACGCCAAACAACTGTGCTTGGATCGGGTAAGGATAAATTGGGAAAGCGGTCGAACAAAATTGGTAACATTACCTGCGCCATCGCGCGGCGCGGCACGTGGGTGCCTTGGCAAAAATGCGGTCCGCTGCCAGAGGATTGATGCTGGTTCTTGCTGCGATATATAAAAAAATCCTCACCGTTTTCAAATAGGTCTTCATCCCGATTAGCGCTGGCCTGAATGGTCATGACCGTATCGCCCTTGGAGATTGAAAAATCCCTGATTTCAGTATCTTCTGTCACGATTCGAGAGGAAGCAGAAATCGGGGCAACCCATCTGATACCTTCCTCAAAGGCCTTGTCCCAATCGGCGTTTCGTTTCACTTCCTCCAATTGATCTGGGTTGGTCAGCAATCCGAAAAGAATGGTATTCAAGGCATCACGTGGCTCATTTATGCCGCCACCAATGGCGATTTTGAGGTTGGCATAAATTTGCGTTCTGGAAATTGGCTCATCCGCGTTCAACATTACTGAAAGCGCAGAATTGTTAGGCTCTGCCTGGTGCTGGCCTCGTAGGCTGTCAAACAGAGCATGCATCTCCTCATTAGCGCGATCGGCCCGTTCGAAAGGCTCATCCTGCCAACCAAAGTTCCCTGCACCATCAATAAGTGCTTGCGACCATCTCTGCATTTCTATGTCTGATGCCGCATCTATTCCTAAAAGAATTGCCAAACCCCGCGCAGCGTAAGGACCGGATAGCGCAGGAAATAAATCCACTAATTCGCCACGGGGCAATCGCGCGACATAGTCTTTCGCAATTTGTTCATAGTGTGGGACCCATTCATCTCGGATGATCTTGGGGGCAAAAGCTGGTGCCATCGCCATGCGCTCGCGCAAATGTTCGCGGCCGTCTTTGCGCATTAAAGTATGTGCCCAAAATGCCCGTTTCATGGGTGTATCGGGGTCATTTGAACTAAAAATTCTCGGGTTGTCTTTGACATATTTCGTATCTACAGCCTTAGTCACAAAAGTGCGGCCCACGTTTTTGACTCGAACTATGGGCGCCTCGGACCGCAGACGTTGGTAAATTGGAAATGGATTTTCATCCAATTGAGCTAGTGTAATTTTTGTATCTTCAGGTATCGGTTTCATAAATCAATCTTAAGGTATTATTTTTGTCTTGTAAGATTAAACTTTTTTTTGAAGTGAGCGTTGTGGCTTTGAAGGCGCGACTGATGATAGACAGCTCCCGTTTTTTTACTTTTAAACCAGCTATACTTACCGAGTGGCATCAATTGATGGGCGCATGCAATCAGGGTATGCCTTCAATCCGATACAGGGTCTGGTTTTTCTGGAAGCACCCAAAATATAGCAGATTAATTACGCAGTTCAATTAACCTGGGGTAAGAATAAAATATCACTAAATAGTCTTGGCTGATCTCTGGCAAGGTTGAACTGTGCTGCCATCATACTGATTGAATATTGTTGATTTCCCAGATTATTTATCTCAAGGTATCTGGAGTGGATCTCCTCAAAAGTTGTGTGAACAGGTTTTTTTAAAAAATCGACTGGAGTTACGAAAGAGGGATTGGGCTCAAATTTAGGTTTCTTAAGGGAGGAATTAAAATGATCATACGTAATATTCTAAAAACAACTTTGGCAGCAGCTTTTGCGACCAGCGTTGTAATGGCTACGGCCGTGAGTGCAGATGGTGTAATTAAGCTTGGTGCGATTGCTCCTAAAACGGGTCCACTGGCTGGTGGTGCTGTCGTCACACAATGGCCTAATGTTGACCTTTGGGTTACGCAGGTCAACGCGCGTGGAGGTTTGAACGTTAATGGCGAAAAAATGACGATTGAGCTGATTCAATATGATGATAAAACTAACCCGGGTGAGCATATAAAGCTAGCTCAGCGGCTGGCAGAGCAAGATAAAGTTGATTTTGTTGTAGCGCCCTATGGAACTGGTTTTAACATTGCAACCGCTCCAATCTATGGTCGTTATGGTTACCCTATGATTGCTGTATCTGCGATTACTGATAAGGCAGAAGAGCTCACAGAACGATATCCAAACCTATTCTTCACACTTGGCACAACGACAGCATTCGTCGAAGGTGTTCGAGAAATTTTGATCGAACAACGTGCTGCGGGTGAAATTGGTAATGAAGTTGCTATGGTAAATGTCGCTGATGCGTTCGGTATTGAGCTGGCTGATCGTGCTCGCGAAATGTTTTCAGAGGCAGGCTTTGAATTGGTATATGATAAATCCTATCCGCTTGGAACTCCTGATCTTTCGCCGGTTATGAAAGGGGCAAAAGCAAGTGGAGCAAAAGCGTTTGTTGCTTGGTCATATCCTCCGGATAGCTTTGGGTTAGCCGAACAGGCAATAATCGAAGATTTGGACGTTGCAGTCTACTATTCAGCTGTTGCGACAAGCTTCCCTGCTTTTTCTGGCGCATATGGTAATAAAATAAATAATGTTCTTGGTGCGGGTGGTACTAACGTCGATGATCCCCAAGTTGCTGAGTATCGCCAAGCTCACTTGGACATTACTGGAAAAACTGCTGATTATTGGGCATCCGCCAACACATATGCTTCGTTGCAAATCCTCGAGCAATCTATTGAAGGTGCAGGAAGCATCGATCGTGATGTGGTTACGCAGTATATCAAAGATAACTCGTTCGAAACTGTTATGGGAACACTCAGCTTTGAGAACAACATTTCGAGTACATTTTGGAGTGTTGGTCAGTGGCAAGATGGTGTTTTCCGCGGGGTCAAAGGAAATGATGTGGATGGCGCTGTAGGTGTTCGTGTCAAAGATGGTTGGGCAGACTAAGTAGCCTTGGGCGGGGGACTACCCCCGCCTAATTCATTTTCGGGAACTGATGAATAATGGACATTTTAGTATCTGGTCTCCTGCTGTCGGGGACTTACGCACTAGTCGCTATGGGACTAAATCTGCAATACGGAGTCGCGCGGATAATGAATCTTGCCAACGGTGAGGTTTTAGTACTCGGTGCTTTGGCCGCGTTTTGGCTTTATACAACAAGTCAGATTAGCCCTCTCTTTACGGTTGTTCTGGTCGCACCTATCTCGTTCATTGGTAATTGGCTGATTTACAGATTTTTACTTTTGCCTCTTGTGCGTAGATCAAAAACACAGGGCAATTTAGAAGTGGACTCAATCCTTGCAACATTTGGGATGTCATTTGTTCTTATAGGAGTAATGGTGTCCATCGAAGGTGGGTTCTTTGCATATAAGTATCTATCCTCACCAATATCCATATTTGGCTCAACAACTTCGCTAAGCCGCTTTGTGTCATTTCTAATCGCAGCGATAATTGGTTTTTTACTTTATCTTTGGCTCAACCACACTCGATCTGGTGTCGCCGTACGTGCAGTCTCAGTTAGTGCAGAGGCAAGCGGCTTGGTTGGGATAAATGTGCCCCGAGTTTCTGCTTGGGCCTTTGCTCTTGGTGGTATGATTACCGCTATAGGTGGTGCATTGATCTCGACCTTTATAACTCTCGACGCGTCAATTGGAGTTGTCTTCACACTTAAAGCACTGATTATCGTAATTATGGGTGGTGTTGGAGATATACGCGGAGCGATAGTTGCGGCGATCATTTTGGGTGTAGTTGAGACGACTGTCGCAACATTGATAGATCCGGGTCTAACTCTTGCAGCGGCGTATTTAATCTTTTTACTAATTTTATTGTTCAGGCCGCAGGGCTTGTTTGGGAGGCGTCCACTGTGAAACCTTCTAGTTGGTCAGAGCTTCTAATTGCGACACTTTTAGTATTTTTAGCGATATTCATTCCATTAATATCAAATGGCTATTGGCTATCGATTGCTGTTACGGCGATGATGTATATCGCGCTTTCTACCTCATGGGCCCTATTTTCGGGGCCAACTCATTACATAAGTTTGGCTACTGGAGCTTTTTATGGAGTTGGCGGTTATCTAGTTGGTACGGGGATGTCAGATTATCAGCTTAGCTTTTGGCTAATGTTGGCAATAGGACCAATAGTTGCGGCACTCTTGGCATTGCTCATCGGCATCGCGACGTTGCGGTTGTCTGGGGTTTACTTTGTTATTTTCACTCTTGGTCTTGCCGAAATGATACGAAATCTTGTGTCATGGGTGCAAAATAATTTTCTTGGGTCACGTGGGCTTTATGTTTTTACCGATTTTCGTGACCAGCATATATACTGGATGTTGTTGTCCGTCGCAGCGCTCGTCTATCTTTTTGGTTGGATCATAAATAGATCGCGCTTGGGTTTTGCCCTTCGGATTATCGGTAATGATGAAACGGTCGCCCGTCATGTTGGAATCAATACCGCTTGGGCAAAAGTGATATTATTCACATCGACTGGCTTCTTTGCAGCTCTGGTTGGGGCTATTTTGGCTCCGCGTTGGAGTTATATTGAACCCAATATTGTCTTTTCACCACAATTGAGTTTCCTGGTTGTGATCATGGCGCTCCTCGGTGGATCCGGGCGGCTTTGGGGGCCGTTGGTGGGAGTTATCCCATTTACCATTTTGTGGGAATTGACGAGCATTCAATTTCCTAACCAGTCAACTTTGGTTTTGGGCATCGCATTTCTATTGATTGTTTATGTTCTCCCAAAGGGTATCGTGGGACGATTGGAACAACTCCGTGCAAAAATCCAACGGGGACATCATGAATAAACGTCCAATACTATCAGTGCAGGGAGTGACCAAACGGTTTGGTGGTTTGGTCGCAGTAAATGATGTGTCTTTTGATGTCGGTCATCATGAGATGATCGGTGTGATTGGGCCGAATGGATCAGGTAAAACCACCATGTTGAATATGGTTTCTGGGGCCTTTCAGCCCACTGAGGGTAGAATTTCCATGAAAGGCCGTCGTCTATCCGAATTGCCTGCACAACAAATTGCACGGGAGGGTGTTGGGCGTACATTCCAACTTGTGAAGTTGTTGCCCGGTTTGAATGTCTTAGAAAACGTCAAGGCAGGTGCAGTCTTTGGGCATCGGCGCCGTTGGGGGCGCGATGCAGAGGATTTTGCGCATGAAATGATTGAGCGCGTTGGGCTTGATGCTTCGGAAAATGCGTCAACTACTTCGCTAACATACATTGACCAAAAACGTGTTGAACTAGCACGGGTACTCGCTGGCGAACCAGAAGTGTTATTGCTTGATGAATGGTTGGCAGGACTAAACCCAACAGAGCTTGATACTGGGATAGAGCTGATCAACGCCCTGCGAGACGAAGGCCGTACAGTTATTATGGTTGAACATGTAATGGATGCAATTAGATCGCTATGCGACAGATGCGTAGTGATGTCTTCAGGCACTAAGATTGCTGAGGGGACACCAAATGATGTTTTGTCTAATCGCGAAGTGATTAGCGCTTATTTGGGAGATGAAGATGCTTAAAATAGCCAACGTTTCAGCTTTTTATGGCCAGCACCCGGCATTACAGGACGTATCCTTGCAGGTGGGTTTAGGCGAAGTAGTTGTAATTCTTGGTGCAAATGGTGCTGGAAAATCGACATTACTACGCGCCATATCTGGTATTTGTGAAGGGCGAGTGAAGGGGGTCATGACTTTAGAATCCGAGCCTTTAACAGCTCTGAGCTCAGATCAAATCGTTGAGCGTGGCGTAGCTCTTGTCCCAGAAGGTCGGGGTATATTCGGTGACCTTACTGTGAAAGAGAATTTACTATTGGGTGCCTATTCCAGCCGCGCGCGCCGTGACGAAAATGCAAATTTAAACCGAGTTTTGCAGCTTTTCCCCAAGCTGCAGGAACGGCAAGGACAAATCGCACGCACAATGTCTGGTGGCGAGCAACAGATGGTAGCCATTGGCCGAGCAATGATGTCAGCGCCAAAAATATTGATGTTGGATGAACCGTCTTTAGGTTTGTCACCACTTCTTTGCAAAGAGCTATTTCAAAACTTATCAACCGTTAAGGAACTAGGTATTGGCATTCTTCTAGTTGAACAAAATGCTAAACAAAGTTTAGCGATTGCTGACCGTGGCTACCTGTTAGAAAATACACGGATTACACATGAAAATACAGCCCAACAGTTGGCTAGGGATCCTGCTGTACAAAAAGCGTACTTGGGCGTTGGTGGCGATAGTATAGACGGGGCATCAAAAACCAATACGGCAAAAAATGCTAGGATAAGTGCTGTAAATAAGAGCTGGGTTTCTATTCCAGAAGCACGCCCACAACCTCGGCGCACGGCTGATCAACATATAGGACTGGATATCGAAGGCCTAGTGCGGGAGGCATCTGCAATTTCCACTGAATCCATTGCTGCCCAAAGCGATACGGCGGTTACCCAAAACGAAATTGATCAAGCAGCTACACCTCGATTAAATGCTGTTTTATTGGAAATCGAATTGGCAGCAAAGAATGCGCGCACTAAATCATCAATGCAGCGGATGACGCGAAAGCCGAACCACATAATATCTGCGACAAAAGCTGAAACACGAATTTCTGATGACGCAAATCCAGTGATTATAGAAATTTACAGAAGACCACGGGTGCAAATTTTTCGTCGTCGCGATGGGGACTTTGAAAGGGATTAGATATGCTTGAGAATATTACTTCTGGCCCAGTTATCAAGGGTCTTTATATAGATGGGCAATGGCAGGCAACGCCTGGTCAATTTGACGATTTCAATCCATCCGATGGGACCGTATGGGCCCAGATTCCTGACGCCGGAGCTTCTGAAACCAAACGTGCAATAGATGCTGCACATCGCGCATTTCCTACATGGTCATCGATGCATTTTCAACATCGAGCTCAATTCTTGTTGAAAATAGCAGATATTTGGGACAAGCGGAGTGCAGATTATGTCGCTGCTGCACAATATGAAGGTGGTGGTGGGTTTGGGAAAGGTATGTTTGAGGTGGGCCATGTCTCTGAAACCTTCCGTGCAGCGGCAGGACTTTGTTATGGGCCAATTGGGGAAATTTTACCATCTCAACATGGTAAAGTATCGACAGCTGTACGCGTACCTATGGGCGTGATTGGAGTCATCAGCCCTTGGAACGTGCCGGGCATTTTGACATCTCGTGGGTTTGCTTTTGCGATGGCTGCAGGAAACACAATAGTTCTGAAGCCCTCTGAAGAAACACCATACGGAGGTGGACTATTTTTTGGCGAAATTTTACAAGAAGCTGGCGTCCCTAACGGCGTCTTTAATGTGATAACTGCATCCCGTAGCCGTACACCTGAGGTCGGGGACGAGTTGATCGACAATCCTTTAGTGAGGGGAATTTCCTTTACCGGTTCGACGCCCGTTGGGAGGCGAATTGCGGCAAAATGTGGTGCGCACCTCAAAAAATGCTGTATCGAACTCGGTGGAAAAGATAGCCTTATTATTTTGGAAGACGCCGATATGGATCGGGCAACATCATCTGCAAGTTTTGGCGCATTTATGCACCAAGGCCAAATTTGTATGAGCGTCGAAAAAGTACTGGTACATAACTCTATCTATGATGATTTTTTACAGAAGTTTGTCGCCCGAGCCGGTCGAATCAAAACTGGAAACACGGCGGATAAAAGCAATGTGAACGGGCCACTCATTAATGATAGACAGGTTGCTCGAGTGAAATCGCAGTTGGATGATGCAATAGCCAAAGGAGCTCAAATTGCACTTGGTGGTGGCATAAACGGTCGATTTGTTGAGCCGACCATTTTAACTCACGTGACTCCAGATATGGATATTTGGCGAGATGAAACTTTTGGTCCAGTGGCCATTGTCGTTCCTTTTAAAACTGATGCTGAAGCAATTGTGATGAACAATGACACGGAATATGGCCTTTCAAGTGGGATAATCACAGGTAATGAGCAGCGGGCTTTGGATATGTCTCAGCATTTAGAAACTGGCATGTGTCACGTGAATTGTTCAACAATCAACGATGAACCACATGCACCTTTTGGCGGATCCAAAGCGAGTGGTCTTGGTCGGCATGGCGGCAAATGGGCCATGGATACATTTTCGGAAACGCGATGGATCACGATGGATAGAGGGGGTCGGCCTTACCCGCCGGTATTTTGAAAATGCAAAATCTTGTTAAAGGAAAACGTATTATAGTCACAGGTTCTTCTTCAGGAATTGGTTGGGAAACTGCTAAATTTTTGAGTGACCAAGGCGCTGAAGTTTTAGGAATTGACGTTACCAAAAACTTTGATCATGTGGAAGAATTTTATCGTGCCGACTTAGGGGATAAACGTACAATTGATGCCCTCGTGGATGCCCTTCCTGATGGTATAGATGGTCTAGTTAATAATGCTGGTTTGCCTCCTACACGACCTGCGGAGCAATTGCTTGCTGTGAACCTTGTAGGTCTAAAGCATCTTACCTATCAGCTTATTCCAAAAATGAATGATAATGCTTCGATAGTAAATGTTGCATCTCTTGCAGGACATGGTTGGGCACAAGCAGTAGAAGCTATAAAAGCCGCAGATGGTATGACTTTTGATAACATAGCTGCATTTGTGGAGCGATGGAAAGTTGGAAGCGAGGGTGGCCGTAGTTATTTCTTTTCGAAAGAAGTGATCATGGCTTGGACTTTGCGTAATCGTTGGACTTGGCGTGATCGTGGAATTCGAATGAACGCTGTAAGTCCGGGTCCTGTGGATACCCCCATACTCGGTGATTTTTTGAAAACACTGGGCGCGCGGGCCGAAGAAGATCGTAACACTATGGATAGGGCAGGTACGCCAGCTGACATAGCACCAGTTATTGCGTTTTTGCTAAGCGACATGACCCATTGGATTAGGGGGGCAAATATTCCTACAGACGGTGGAATGGCATCGAATTTACTGTGCAAAGCGCACGGACTTTAGAGAGGATTACAAGATGGGCACTTTAGGTTGGATCATCCTACTACTGATTGTTTTAGCGGCAATTGTCGTAATCGTAGCTTGGCTATATGAACGTGCGACTAATGAGGTTGCTCTGGTTCGAACCGGCGCCAGGGGGCGAAGCGTGGTCATTGATGGTGGTGTGCTTGCAGTCCCGTTTTTCCATGAGATTAGTCGTGTCAACATGGCAACGCTCCGATTGGACGTTAACCGACGTGGGGACGCATCTCTGATCACTCAAGATCGGCTGCGTGTAGATGTTGGCGCTGAATTTTACGTTTCAGTAAAACCAGAAGCTGAAGCAATCACTCGTGCGGCACAAACGTTGGGACGACGTACATTTCAGCGTGATGAATTGAGCGACCTCATAGATGGTATGATGGTCGATGCTTTGCGGTCAGTGGCAGCTAAAATGACAATGGATCAGTTGCATGAAAATAGAGCCAGCTTCGTCTTTGAAGTTCGTGAAATGTTACTCGAAACGCTTGCACGATACGGTTTACAATTAGACAGTGTTTCCTTGACAGCCCTTGATCAAACGCCTTTTGCGGCTCTGGATGAAAACAATGCATTCAATGCAGTGGGTATGCGAAAATTGGCTGAAGTAATTGCTAAGTCTAAAAAAGAGCGGGCTGAGATTGATGCGGACAGTGAAGTGAGTGTTCGTCGTGCGGCGATGGAAGCATCTCGAAAGCGGCTTACTATTGAGCTGGATGAACGCCGAGCAGAGATTGCGCAGCAACAAGAGATAGAAACCCTATCTGCCGCTCAGATCGCAGAAGTAGCGCAACGAAAAGCGGATAGTGAGTTGAGCGTTACAATGGCGAGGATCGATCTCGAGCGCACTATTCAAACAGCAGAAGTAACTCGTGAGCAGGCTCTTAATATTGCTCAAAAAGATAGTGAAATTGCAATTGCGGCAAAGAGCCAGGAAGAAAGTTTGGCTCAGTCCAATGCTGACGTGGCACGTGCTGGCGCAATTTTAGCGTCTGAATCAATAGAGACAGCGCGTTCTACTGCCCAGGCTGAACGTCGCGTGAAGCTTGATGGAATTGCACGTCAAGGCGAAGCACGTACCGCTGCGGCTCAAGAGACAATTCGTTCAGAGAATGAAAAAGCGGTCGCGAAAGATAAAGCTGCTGTACGCCGTGAGGCCGCAGACGCTGATAAAGCCGTGAAACTTGCAGATTCAGATGCAGTCCGTGCACACATTGACGCTGAAAATAGTCGGTCACCGGCACTGATTGCCATGGAACTTGAGAAGGCGCGACTTGAAGCAATGCCCAAAATAATAAGCGAGATGGTCAAGCCTGCTGAGAAGATCAAGGCCATTAATGTTAACCACATTACTGGATTGGGGGGGGCATCTGGTGCCAGTTCTCCAAGCACTCCAGTGGCTGTGGCAATGGACTCGATTATGGAAATGGCTGTTCAAATGCCAATGCTAAAGAAAATTGGTGACCAAATGGGGATTGCTTTTGACGACAGTTTCTCAAGCAATGTTAAAACTAAATCTAAAGATGAGTAATTATGTAGAATAGGAGAATATTCATGGCTGAATTTATAATAGCGCCGCATATGCGGTTACATGAGTGGATTGCGGTCGAAAAAGGATACTTTGAGGAAGCAGACCTTGATTATGTTCTTGAAGACCAACTTTTGTCTGCGGCGGGTGATCGGCATGATCTCGGCGACCGTGTTGGGGCTTACCAAACCTTTGAAAAAGGTAGGACATGCGATGTTAGTTCGGCTTGCCATTGGACCGTTAACGTAGCTGCTGCATCGGGGCATGGTAAGCTTTATGCGAACGCCTATTCTGTTTCACCATGTGGAATATTTGTACCTGCGGATTCAGATATAAAAAGACCGGAAGATCTCGCGAATGTGCCAATTTCGGTAGGGTACCAATCTGGAAGCCATTATTCGACCATTCAAGCAATGGAGCCATTTATGGACAAGGATCAGATAAAACTATCATTTTCTGATGGGCTGCTGTTCAAAAGAATGGAACATTTGATTAATGGAAATGTCCGTGCTGCAAATTTATTTAGTGGTCCTTACTATTTTATGGAGCAACTTGGGTTTCGCAAGGTTCTGGATACTTCCTTTATGATGGCAGCAATGGTTGCGGAAGATGCAAATCTTGATGATGTGCAAAAATATTTTGGAGCATTAAAGCGCGCTCAATTGGATATTGATCATCGGCAGGAGCTGTATACGCATTACTATAAGAATGAATTTCCAGAAGAATTTAGGGATAAAATGGACACTCGTTTGTTCGGTCCGGGTGAACGGATAGTTTTTGAACCTTATTCGCGAGAAGTTTTTAATGAGTCTCGAACTTGGGTTGCCGAGCGGGATATTTTTGAAAATGGTGTCGGTCATTTACAATACGACGATGCTGTAATCGTCTGACAATTAGTCTTTCAGTGGCGAATTTGCTCAGTATTCGGGTGCCCGTTTATGGGGGAGCAGGCTGGCTGGCACTGTCAGAGCAAACTTGCTTGAAGCGGGCAGGGCTAATTTGTAACCATGCCGAATGACAAAACACTCTCCATTCCGCTATTTTAAAACCAGCCCTGAAGTCATCCGACTTGCAGTAATGATGTACGTTCGATTTCCGCTTTCGGTTCGTATGTGGAGGATTTACTGCATGAGTGGGGTATCGACGTAAGCCATGAAACGGTCCGGTTTTGGTGGAACCGCTTTGGGCCAATGTTAGCATCACCCCAACTTCACCAACCGCCTTGCCGCAGTGATAAAGTCTTCCGCCGAACGGTCCTCCGCCGCCTGAGCGGTCCTCTGAAGGCGTTGTCAGACAAACTTGACGTCCCATTGGATAGTCCCTAATTTTTCTGAATGACAGCATATAATCCATTCAAATATTTCAAAACGTCTCCCAAAATCATCAGATTGGCAGTGATGTATTACATACGTTACCCGCTGAGTTTCCGCCAAGTTGAAGATATCTTGCATGAACGTGGCATCGATATCTGTCACGAAACTGTACGGTTTTGGGTGGATCGGTTTGGTGCAAAATTTGCTAAGGAAATTCGAAAGAAGAGGGCGGGTCAACACTCAAACTGGCAATGGCATTTAGATGAAGTCTTTGTGAAAATAAATGGAGAACGCTTTTACTTGTGGCGCGCCGTTGATCACGAAGGGGAAGTTCTTGAATGTTACGTTACGAGGCGACGCAACAAGGCTGCAGCGAAGAAGTTCCTGATAAAAACAATGCGAAAGCACGGATCACCCAAGATCATCACTACAGACAAGTTGCCATCCTACGGCGCGGCACTTCGTGAGATTGGAGTTGTAGATCGTCAATTATGTGGCGGCCGGGCAAACAACAGATGTGAAAATTCACATCTGCCATTTCGACGACGAGAAAGGGCGATGCAGCGTTTCAAGGCGGTTGCGGCACTTCAGAAATTTGTCAGTTATCACAGTCAAATCTATAACCACTTCAACCATGAAAGACATCTAGAAAGCAGACAGACTTATAAGCAAAAACGCACAACCGCTCTCACAGAGTGGTTTCAAATCTACGCTTCATAGATTTGTGTGATCGTGGTGCTTTGAGACGTGTTAGACTTTGTCTGACAACACCCTATTAGTCACGAAATTATGAACATTACCATCTTTAAATAACGAGATTTGTGCGTTTCCAGTTCTTACTGAAATGTTGATATATGTCTAAAAATCGTGAACGCGGATGTTGTGCAGTATCTTCTGCAGAGTGGTCACAAAAGCGCGGCGCTCCTGCGATGAAATGCCTTTGAACATCTCTGAATAGGTTTGTGCCATTCGGGGCCAAAATTTCTCAAACGCACTTCGCCCGGCCTCAGTCAAAAAAACACGTGTGGCTCGCTGGTCTCCAAGGTCTGGTTCACGACGGGCCAGCCCTTCCATTTCAAGCCCGTCAAGCGCCCGCGAAAGTGTTGAGTATTCCACGACGGCATAGACTGCCAACTCACCAATTAAAATGCCGTCCATCATTGCCAAAACAGCTAGCGTTCTGATCTTAGGTGTTGTCAAACCTAGCTCTGCCATTTCAAGCCGCAGGCTGGCGTTGTAACGGCCCATGATACGGTTCATCAGATAAGGTGCAAAATTATCTAGTCCAATTTCAGCCAGGCGCAAATTTTCTAAACCGTCACTCAACAGCTTAACCCAATAGTTATGTTTGCTGTGATGCTTTGAACTGCAAGCATAATTTTGCAGGAAGCTAGTATATTTTGAATTTTCACAAATATTATTCTATAGCAAATTATACTACTTTTCAACCCAGCCATAAAGTTACCACTTGAAAATTTAAACTGTGTTTCACATTATTAAGATAATTATAAATTACAGAATATTGTTTTAATTGGTAATTATTTTTTTAGTATTTACTGAAATATTATTTTTATTTGCAAATACAAATAATATTTGTACCATATTAATACTGGTGTCATAAAAATACCAACAAAGAACTAAATTTGGAGGAATACTCAATGAGCTCAATTTTTTTTAAAAAGACTTTCAGTGTGGTGGCACTACTCTGTGCAGCCCAGTCTGCCATAGCTGAAGAGCGCGAGCTTCGCGCAACTTCTGCTTTTGGTCTTGGCACCACCTTTTCGCGTGACTTTGAAAGTTTCGTTGATTGGGTTAACAAACACGGTAAAGGTGAGATTCAGATTAACCTCCTAGGTGGACCTGAGGCAATCCCACCATTTGAGCAAGGTAATGCCGTTCAATCCGGTGTTGTCGATATGATCAATGACACATCAGCGTTTTACGCTAATTTAGTCCCTTCTGGGGATGCCCTGCATCTTGCAGAAAATACAATTCAGGATCAGAGGGCTAATGGGTGTTATGAGCAGATTGATAACATCCATCAGACCCAGATGAACGCCAAGTATCTCGCCCGCATTGGTGATAACATGCCGTTTCACCTTTACACTACCGAACTGGTTAAAGGCCTCGACCTTTCAGGTCTAACCATCCGAACCACGCCCGTCTACCGAGCTATGTTTTCAGCACTTGGAGCAAACCTAGTCCGTACCGCACCAGGCGAGGTTTATTCCGCACTCGAACGAGGGTCGATTGATGGCTATGGCTGGCCAAGCCAGGGTGTTCTAGACCTAGGTTGGCACGAGCAGACCAAATACCGTGTAGACCCCGGCTTCTATCAGGTTGACGTTAATGTACTTGTGAACCTTGATGTTTGGAATTCTCTGACTGACTCTCAGCGCGCGAAGTTGGAAGAGGGCGCCACTTGGATTGAAGCCAGAAATATCGACAACATTGGCTATAATGCCAATGAATATGCTGCTCAGGCTAAAGCTGGCATAAAAACGATCTCTCTGACTGGCGAGCAAAGAGAAAAATGGCTGGATGCTGCCCAAAATGAAGGCTGGGCGGTAGTTGAAGGTGTTGATCCAGACCTTGCTGGTAAGCTTCGCAGATGTTTAAGCAACTAAAGAATGGCTCAGACCTTTTCTGTCTGGTTTGACCGGCTGCTGCTATCGTTAGCGGTAGTTGCAGCTGGCCTAATTGCAATGATTGCTGTGGCGATCATTGCTAACCTGATATTGCGAAACCTTAAACTGCCAGTCATCTATGGGACCTTGGATGCGGTTGAGTATGCTATTATGATCGCAACTTTTATGGGAGCACCTTGGGTGCTAAATAAGCGCGCTCATGTTCAGGTAGATCTTGTATTTGCCAATCTGTCCTTCTCAAATCAACTACTACTCGGGCGCCTCAATGCGCTGCTTGGAGCTGCGATATGTGTATGTTTCTCATGGTTTGGGGTAGAGGCAATGCTTGAGTCTCTAAATCGCGGGTCAATGGTTCGCACGTCGTTTGTAATTCCTGAATGGTGGACCTTGGTCATCGTACCGTTCTCGATGGGGCTTTGTGCAATTGAATTTACCCGTCATAGCCTAAATACTAACCCGAGTGAACTGACTGGGAGTGAGCTGTAGACATGGCTGATTGGGCGGTAACACTTATCTTCATGCTTGGGTCTCTTGGTGGACTTTTGCTTTTCGGCCTTCCGGTGGCCTTTGCCTTTTTAGCTGTAACAATAGGAGGTGCCTATTTTATTTTGGGGGGTGATAACGGCTTGGTTCAGCTATCACGGAACACAGCCAAATCGCTGGCAAATTTTCAACTCGCACCAATACCACTGTTTATATTGATGGGGGAGCTTCTATTTCAAACAGGTGTTGCACATCGGGCAATTGATGCGATCGATAGACTTATAACCAAAATTCCGGGCCGCCTCTCCGTTGTCACTATTTTTAGTGGTACTATCTTCGCCGCTCTTTCAGGGTCAACGATTGCCAATACAGCGATGCTGGGCTCGACCTTGCTTCCCAACATGTTGAAGCGCGGATACCATCCCTCGATGGCGCTAGGCCCGATAATGGCATCTGGGGCAATTGCCATGCTCATCCCTCCTTCTGCTCTAGCAGTACTTGTGGGCAGTCTTGCCGGAATTTCTATTGCAAAGCTATTGCTCGCTGGTGTCATACCAGCTCTATTGCTTGCCTTCCTTTTTGTTATTTATGTAGTGGGACGCAGTATTCTGAACCCAGCTGTAGCACCCGTCGACGAGCTTCCAGAGATGACCCTATACGAGCGATGGGTTCCCTTTTTGATCTATGTCGTACCTCTGTCAGGACTCTTTCTTCTTGTGATAGGCAGCCTTTTTTTAGGAATTGCTACACCGACTGAATCTGCTGCCTTGGGATGTGCCGGAGCAATGTTCGCCGGGCTCGCCTATCGGAGCTTCTCGGGCGCTAGTATTGGCGTAGCCCTCATGGAAACGGTCAAAATTTCAGTAATGATTCTGTTGATCATTGCGACCAGTCAGACCTTTTCCCAAATTCTAAGCTTCAGCGGTGCCTCGCGTGGGATGATATCCGTTATAAACGGATTCGACCCTACACCAATGATGATCCTTATCGGGATGGTCGCGATACTGCTAATTTTGGGCTGCTTCATTGATCAAGTATCTATGTTGATGATCACGGTTCCCATATTCGTGCCCCTCGCCGATGCTGTAGGTATTAACGATTTAGTCCTCGGTGTAGTTTACCTACTAACAATGGAGATAGGTCTGCTTACCCCCCCCTTTGGCCTTCTACTGTTCGTAATGAAGGGCGTAGCACCCAGGGAAATCACTATGGGAACTATTTATAGTTCTATAACGCCTTTTCTACTGATCAAATTTTTCGTGCTGTTGTTGATAATCTTTGTGCCATCTGTCAGCCTATGGCTTCCAAGCATAGCTATCAAATAAGTCCCCGAGCTAACTTAAGGGTTGTGTCAGACAAAACCACCCAATCGCATATGAGAATTCTGCTCTTTTATTTGCCTACTACTCCCCTCCTCGCACATAAGAAAGACATTTTAAGACAACACGGTTTGCCCAGGCCCGTGGACCGGGAACCGGGAACCAAGAGCTACGAGCACTATCGGACCATAGAGCATGCACCCACGTCCTGCCTTCAGCGTTGCCTCGGCTCAGTCCGCATTGGATGGTTTTGCTTGGGCTAAAGCCCAACGGCAGGGGGTTACTGTGCCCGGTCCATATAGTTGAGCCGCAAGGCCCAGGGCCGGGGACCCCGGATCACGGGCACTGCGCCTTTAGTATTTGGGGCAACGCCATCTCTATTCACGCACCAACTTCAAGCTGAACCGTGCCGTTGCTCTCGCTGAGTGGCATCAATTATTGAGCGTATAGATTTAGGCTGTGGCGGCAATTTGATGCGAGTTCTCATTAGTTTGACAGCACTCGGTTGACACATCTAGTTTGCAACGCGACGCCGTAGGAGGGGTAGATTGAACCATTCACAATGACGTCATAGAATTGATTGCCAAACGAAGCTCCAGTCCGTTGGGCAACCCGAGTATCTCTGCTTGGACAGCGTCATAAGACACGCAATCATGCCTAAAAGCTTGCATCCTGATCTTTGCGCTTATTGTCGTGGTACCAGCGCAAGGGCTCTGATCGGGGACCCTGTTCCGTTTTCAATCTTCAGAGGTGCCGCAATCAACACCGCGCCTTTTGCCGGGAGTTGGTCAAGATTTGTCAGGCTTGCTAGCCCAAAGCAATTATCACGGTGCAGATAGTTGTGCGCGGGGTAAGGCGGACTCATTTTTGCGGCCATGCCAGCATCGGTTCCGATGCATTG
>Ga0307985_10000481_pt1 | contig 24040 bp, 11 predicted proteins | sample EllFjometageno80_FD_203155 | JGI IMG/M metagenome (GOLD analysis project Ga0307985, IMG submission 203155) | Marine microbial communities from Ellis Fjord, Antarctic Ocean - #80 | ecosystem: Environmental > Aquatic > Marine > Unclassified | place: Southern Ocean | collected 2014-10-09 | reverse complement strand
CAAGAAGGTATGGACAAACATGATGTAGAGGCTACAATACCTAAAGCAGATAAGTTAAATACTGACTCACTATTCCGATGACTAAAATAAAAACAGCATCAATTACTTTACAGAGTGTACTTTACACTACACTAGGAATGATAGGAATTCCGTTGATTATCGTAGTTGGTATAATGGTACTGCCTATTACTATTTTTTTAATAGTAGCATGTATATTATATGTAATTATTAAAGTAGTATTATCTAAATAATTTATGGATGCACACAGTATAAAAATAGCCCTAGTACAAGGGCTTATTGTATTAGTACCTACCTATATCATGGCATTCCTAACAGATAAGATGGTATGGACTATTCCTATGCTAGCTGCAGCAAGTTTTGTTGCAGCGAGTATTAAGAAGGACCTTACTGAACGTAAGATCGACGAGGATGGAATGCGAAAAGATAATGAATCAGGGCATTACCCTGACCTAGAAGACGGGTGATATTAGAACTAATTCACCATTCCTTTGAGTTGAGAGATTGCTTCAAATAATGTTACATTATTAGCTTCATCCCACAAATCATCAGTCTGTGCTACGTTTGGAAAGAAATCACCACCCATCCAAGCACTGTTAATATTTCCTAATGTAGGAATGCCAGTCATCTCTTGTACAACCGCAGAAATAGCTACAGATGATGGACTAGCTTGTACTAATTTCTTAACAGCTCGCTGATTTCTAAGCCAATAAGATAAGAAAGCTGTTGCACCTATTGCATCTAGCATTTCTAAAGGAGCAATAAGAGATTCATCAAATAGAACAAATGATTCTAGTGAATCATGCAATGATTTTTTAAAACTATGTCCTAATACATTCTGACTATGTTCCATCATTACATACCTACCCATAAAGTCTGTCATCTGTACAACTTGTTTAGAGTATTTATATGGCAAACTTTCTTTAGTCCAAAATAATGTATGTGCAACTGTTTGTAGAGTTCTAGGAATTTTATCCCCAATATGCTTAAGATTTCCTTTAAATAGAATACGAGACATTCTATTAAAATACCCATCTAATTGAGCGTCATTTAAATCTTCAATAATTAACGAGTCTACTCCGGCTTCATTCATTGCATGAATTTTGTTAGATTCAATTCTAACTTTTAATCTTGCAACTTCCTGAGCTTCAGCACTATTTGTTGAGTTTAAGTTTTTAGTATCAATTTGATACTGAAGTGTTCTCATCTTAATAGTATCTTTGCTGTACCGTTTATACTCTGACAAACCTTCAAGTAATTTATTAGTAATGTATGACAATGAGATTTTACGCATAAGTAACTGCGCAACATTTGACATCATATTTGCGATAATTACTTTAGGAACAGCTAGTACAACTCGATTCTTACCGTAGCTTACAGTTTCTTTAACTGTGTAGTGAGCTAACCCAGCCATTTGTTTAAGAAATGGATGTTGATTATTTTCAAATACTTTTGCTTGAGTAATATCTATTTGTTTATATCCAAATACCTTATCAATAATATCTATTCGAACCATGAATTTGCCACTTACTGCAAACTCTTGCATGTACTCTCTAATAGCCCGAGGCATCTTTTGGTAACGATCAAAATACTTACTTTCCGGATCTAATATATTAATAAACTGATTAGGATATGTTTTATAAAGATCTTCTTGTTCATGTACTAATAGATGAATTGTTTCTTTATCATTTATAATCGTATTTTTACGATCTACTAAGTTTGAATGCATGTGAGCAAATACATTTTGAAATTCTAAATCTGGTTTAAGAATTTTCTTAGTATCTTTATGGTTCATCATTATTCGATAATCAGTTATTACATTGTTCTGATCAAAGATAGGACGGAATTTAAATCTAGAATCAAAGCTGAGTTGCTTAGCTAATTTATCTTGATGCTTTTTAAACTTTTTAACCTCAGCTCTAATCATAAACATATCTGGTTTCTTAGTAACAGGGTCTTTATACTTATCATTTAAACTTAAGATCTCTGTCAATGTTGTTCCTTGATTACGTTGATTAGTCGTTGACATAACACCAGATACATCTTTTACTTCTGGTTTATTACGATTAACGTACATAATATAGTGTGTTTGCCCCGCAGCTATTTTACTTAATGGCACTTCGTAGGTGTACCCTTGCTCATACATTGCATCTTTTTCTTCTGGTGTACCAATTTTAATATCTGTTAAATTATCCATACGTTCAACGATGTACCCCTTCATCATTTGTGTAGGGTCACCATCAAATAAATCTCTTCGTGATTTGGCTTTATAATGAACGTGTGCTTGCATGATACTAATTATGCCGTTTTCATTAGGATTGGCTGCAAATTCTTTATTAGCTAATTCTCCAATATTTTCCGCATCTCTAGAATCTATTTCTCCTAATGCAGAAATAGTTGCAAAAGCATCTAGTAATCCAACACGTTCTTCTGTAGGATTTGGTAAATAATCAAGAGCAATAGAATATGCATTCTGTCGAGCATTCGATAATCTTTCTGTATTTCCTGTCATCATCCAGTGAGCCAATTCGCTAGCATATTTAACCGCTGAGTGATCACCGCTTACATTTAATTTTTTTAATATTTGTTGTTTTAATCTACCTCGTTCTTGCCCAGCAGTTGGGTCTTTACCAATTAAACTAATAATCTTTTTCATTCCAGCAGGTGAATTAAAATCAAGACCTGCCGTTATGAGTTGAGAGATATCAGTACGAAGCATTACATTAGTAAGTGCTTCCCTGGTCTCAACTGACATAGCGTGATCTTTTGTTGGATCTAGTGATTGCCAAATACTATTTACTCCGTTAGCCTTATTGCCGTTAAACCAATCTATTTGAAACGTTTCTGCTAATTGTCGTTGTTTAGATATGTTAACTTTTGATTGTAATAGTTGTTCAATCATTCCTGGACTTAAAACACCATCTCCAAATTCTTTCAGAATACCTCGTAAAGAATAATTGAGTTTTTCCATTCCACTATTACGAATTTCTTGAACAGCATTATGTTCACCAAAATAAATATACGGTACCATAATTAACCCAGTAGCAACTTTTAATGGAACACTAGCAGTTTCAATATCTTTGCCTTCATCACTAGCTTGCTTTGCTGCTCTTTCATATGCTTTAAAAGCATTGTTTGCAAATTTTCTAATAATTTGATCAGAAGCATCTAAGGCTTTATATCCTTTACTGCGTATTTGCTCATGTTTACTCTTGTGTTTATTCTGGGCAGCAACCAATTGTTCGGTTATGGCTACCGCTTCTGCAACCTGTGACAAGTCAGTTGGGTTGTATACTTTCTGGTTTAACACGAGTTTAATCGTATCAACAATGTATTTAATCGCACTCAACATTCTACCGTATAGATCAGTTCGTTGAGCTACATCGTTCTGTTTCATGAAATTAGATAAAGAAGCATTCGTATTAGCAAATGCCATAAATTCATGTAAACGATGTGATTCTTTAGCATAGAAAGCATGATTAAATAGCTCTCTCGCCATTAAGATTTCTTTAGAAGTAGCTAAATTAGTAGGTCCAGTATTTGAAGGAAGGAATACTTTATATTCTTGTCCTTTACCATATTTACGCCCAAGAGTATCTAAAACATTATCATATAGTTTTTCAATTCGCTGTCTAACTAGGGGAGATTGATCAAGCCCAATTCCCGTCATTGCATGTAATAATTCATGCGCATAGGCTTCTTGAGGAGACTGCCCATTCCGTGTAGTAGGGGATTGTTGACTCTTCGAAATTACCATACGCTCAAAAGCTTGACTGTAAGATCCTTGAGTAATCCCTTGGATCTGCTCATAAGTCAGCTGAATACCAGCTGTTGAATCAAACCCTTCACTTAAAATACCAATTACTCGGCTAAGAGTATCAGTATGGTTAGCGGCTTCTTCTGCAGTATTGTAATAATTACCAGATAGTTTAGTAAAATCACCAAACAAAGACTGAACAGTATTACGCGTTATGTCATTTAGATTTTCTGTTTCACTAATCTTTCCCTTTTCTGACATTAGCGAGTTTTTTAAATCGTCTACGTCTTTTTTAGAGAAATCAAACTCAGTTTGAGTTAGCGTATTATTAGCGTCAAATGATTTATTCGATTGCTCTTGAATTGGGGTTTGAGATATTTTATTACGTTTTTTATTTTCAGCTGTTTCATTAGCTAAGTCATGAAGTACATCATTTATCATTTCATCCAGAGATTGGCTTTGCTCAGGTCGTTGCATCAACATTTGCAATGACTCACTAAGACCACCATTCTCTGACGCTAATTCTTCAAAGCTAACTCTGGCTTCTGCAACGCTATTAACAGTTCTATCAACTGATTTTAATATATCTGAAAGCAATAGTTTAGCTTCAGCTTTTTTATTTTTATTATCAAAAAATTCGTGTCTAATAAACCGATCTAATTTATCCATCAATAGAGGGGTGCCCTCCGGTGCAGCGTCATCTATTGATTTAGTTAGAGCTAAAGCTTTCTTAAGTTGGTCATACGTTTTTTCAATAACACTATGAGTACGATTGTAATGTAAAAACAGTTGACCATAAGCTTCACTGATTTCAGATAGCTGTTCTGGACTGGCCATAAATGCATCATGCAGCATTAGTACATTGACATCTCCTACCCACCGTTGACCGTTTACTTTAATATTAGGATCTCCATTCATTGTTTGAGTTAACAAAACAGAATCCATATTAATGATCTGACGAATTAACGCAGCCACTCCAGGCTCAATAAATTTTAATTGTTGTGGGAATGTATTATGAGCTGTAGAAGTATCAGAATCGTATGTACCATCCTTATTCTGCTTAGCATTTCTATACTCTACTCGTTCATCTTCAAATTTATTTCGCTCCTTAAGTAGATCTACTAAATCTTCTTTGGTGTTTGTAGAAATATCCTTTCTGAAATTTATTATTGCAGGTAATCGCTTTCGTGCATCATCAGTAAAATTATCTGCATTATCTTCTATAAATTGAGTAATTTTTTCTGCAGTCCATATATCTTTTTTATCAATGTCTTTTGGTACGTTTACTATTTCTTTGATTGTTGAAACGCTTTTAGTTTTAGCTAAATCAACAAATCCTTCAGTATTACCATTTTCATCAATAGCAGATAATGGACCAGCATATTGTGGGTATACTTTAATTAAAGTTCCTTTTGCGTCTTTAATTAATGCGGTGAGTTCTTTTTTAGTTAACGTACTACGTCCATCGTTTAGTTCATTTATTTTCTTCTCATAAGCTTGTGTAAAGTGAGCCATGAAAATCCCATGCAATAGTCCACCCATTTGAACAATAGCATCTCTAGCCGCTTGAGTAGGCTCTAACATAGTCTTGAGACCATGATCAAATCTTGGAGCTATAGTCGTACTGATGTTGGCACGTAAATAATTTTCATTAAAATATTTATTTAACCCGTTTCCTTCGACCATAGCCTTAACAAAAGCGTCTGCATTTTGGGGGATAAAGTTCTTGTCATTGCTTTTGTTATCTTGCTTAAAAGCTCCTAATGTTTCTAAAGCTGCAGCAAATTCTTCAATTTGTCTCACAATACCGTCAATCTTTAAAACCCCTGATTCAATGTTTTCATAGTTATCTGACGGTAAGACAGATTTATATTCTTCAAAGAATGCTGCTGATTCTGGAGAAGCCCTTAGTGCATCATTATATTGTTGTTGTAAAAGGCCTACTTGTTCATAGATATGGCCAATAATATCTTTAGTAACATCTTTTGAAATACGATCTATCCCACCACCATACATATGAATAATAAATGGATATTTAACAACAGAACGTAGTTCTTCGCCTACCTCACCTGTAAAATCAGAATAGACAGTATTAAGAGCACCATTTATTTGATTGTAGTCTGTTAAGAATTCCTTATGAGCTTTGGCATGGTTTGCACTTTGAATTTTTTCTTCTCGATCAAGAGTTGCATTAAATGCAGCTTCTTGTGCTTTAGTTCGTGCTTTAGAACCGCCTCCACGATCTCCTCTCTTTAATGGCTTTATAGGCTCTAACTTTTGTAATTTTCTTATTTTATTAAACTCATTAAATGCTCTAGTGCGTTCAGGTCCAGCATCCATTTTATTAAACACTAATACAAAATTACTATCAAACGTATATGAGAGTTGTTTTATATATAACTCATCTTCTGCTTTAATGTCCTCCACGGACATTTCCTTATTTGTTTTGGAATTAAGTTTTGCCCAGCCTAGAATTTTTGTATTGTTGTCAGAGTAATGTTTTCTTGCCCATGCTTTAATTATGCCCCTTGCCTCAATAACCTTCTCTCGCTGTCTGAGTTGTTCAGCGATAAACTTAGAATCTTTATCTGAATATGCCTTGTATTTACTTTTACGCTTTTTATAAATAGATAACGGATCATAATCATCTTTCCAATTATTTTCAGTAATGTATTCGTACGGAATTGTATTGTTTTCAATATTCATTGTTCCATCGCCCATACCTTTTTGTACATACTCAGCAAGAGTTTCATAGGTATCAGGAGCTTTGGTATTATGTTCTGTATCTTTACCAAAATAAGTAGCTACTTTAGCAAGCATCTCTGGCATATTTTCCCACATAGGAAATTGCATAACATTCATTGCAAAGCCATTAGAGATACCATCGATCTCCATAACAATATCTGATTTAAACGTAGTATTCCGTGTTTTACTAAAACGTAGCTTAGCTGAAGGTCTAGGACTAACTTTCATGTAATTAGATAATCCAGCAATCCCCTGGAGTAACGACATGTTGCCTTTTTTATAGGTAAATTTAACCGCTGAAAGAGCTTCAGCAAATTCTTTGGCTGCAACTTTCTTAGCAGCTACTGCATTTTTATGTTTTGTTGTATTAGCTTTCTTAAGCTTAGTACTCTCTACAAGCGCTCGAGCCTTAGTTAATGTCTGGTAGGCGTTAACAGCTTCTAATATAATAGGGTCATTTATTACATCATTAAATGCCGCTTTAGAAACACCATAGGTTTCTTTATCAATCTTAGTACCAAAATTTTGAGCTACTGCTAGCTCAAACTTCCACATATTTTTATCTGTGTAAGTTTTAGGTTCCCAAGATTTTAATAAGAAACGATCAACTTTACTTTGTTGAGGATTGATCTTTCCTTCTTGCATAATCCGATGATGATTTTGCAAGTTGTAAGTGAAGTAGAATTTTTCAAGTTCATTTTTATCATTAGCTTTTACAAGTCTTTCCAAGCTAAGTAATTTATCTCTATTAGCAGCTTCTTTAGCTGCCATGTCACGCTTATGCCACAACCCTTTTTTAATAGGTTCACCTGCTTTATCTAGTTTAGGTTGGCCTTTTTTAGCAAGTATTGCTTTCTGCTCTTCCAAAAGAGCAGTGTATTTTGTACGAAGTTTTGCGAGATTAGGATTATCTTTTTTAAGATTATTAGCTTGTTTCGTAATCTGTGCTAATTCTTTTTTAATAGTAGAATCATTACCTGATTCTATTTCGTAGACATACTCAACCTTACCGTCCTTAATTCTAGTTTCATATAGTTCTTCAATACCTAATACTTCTTTTAAAACATCATAATGATCTTCAAATAGATCACTTACTATATCCATTGGCTCAGACTTACTCCACTCAACTTTATGGAGTTTCTTCATAAGTCTTTGTACTTCTAATGGAACATCACCAAAAGTACCGGATACATCAGTTTTAATATCTTTAGGACTTTGTAATGGACCTGCATTTGAATGGATATTTAATTCTAAGGTTTCAGTTAAACTTTTAACTGCAGATAGTCCTTCTTCAGAAGGAGGTCGGTTTTCATCAATTTTAAGGTGTCTGTATCCAAATTCATCTGTTTCTGCTTGGCTGCCTGTAGGGTTATTATTGTAAACCCGTCCATCAGCACTTCTGTCAGCGTCATCAAAGTCCCATTTGTGTATATCTTTAATAAAGTAAGACTCACTATCAGTTCCTTGAGCTGTTTCAATAGCTGCCATGCCAAGAGCCGGAAGCAAATGCTCAAAATAAATATCTATACCTTCTTGACTCAATTCTCCATTAGCATTTTTAGGAGAAAGATGTAGCATTTGAGAAATATCATTTCCTATTTGCCTAGCTACATCATTGTATCCATAACCTATTTGGCCTAATTGAACTTTTTCATCACCATCTAATTTCTGTTGATTGTTGTATAGGAAAGCTTCCATACCATACTCACTTCCCCCAAATCGATCATTATCAGTAGTTCGTTGTCTCCAAGACATTGCTCCAATCATCATTGAAAAGACAACTTGCTCAGGTAAAGTACCTTGTTGGTTATCAGCATTATCTAGATCTTCTCGGTACAATAGTGATAATGGTTGCCTGATAGCATAATTTTCTGCATCTACTACATCATTAAGAGGAACTGTCCATGTGTCATCTCCAGTTACATTTTGATTATGGATAGTTACTGTTTTATTTGTACCATCAATCTCTGAAACAGTGAAAGTCTCCCCAGCCGCAGCCAGTTCTTCTTTAGAATTCCCATCTTTCGCTAATAAAACAACTTTTCTATCTATCTTTATAGAGTGGAATAAAGTCTTATCAAACCGTGTTTTAAATTTAAAATAACGATTAGCTAAAACTTTAGCGGCTTTACTATCAATGCCTAGTGCTTCTAATGATTTCGCTAACACTTTTTCATCAGCAAAATTAGTGTCAGCTAAGTTCTGTAATCCTAAAATTGTAGTCTTCTTACCTACACTAACTAAATCAGTAAACTTTTTACCTACTAAACCAAACACGGTCTCTAACTTTCCACCTACAACAGCGTGGTACATACGAGTAGCCGTCTCTATAAAATTCTTTCCTGTGAAGGGGAATTCGAATTGCTCTCCTTTTTTACCTTCTGTAGCTTCAGCACTTTCTCGCACATCAGGAGCAACTTCATCAGAACCTGGAGGAGGACTTTTAGGTGGCTTATCTTTTCCTGGAGAGTCACCATTTTTTGTGGATTCTTCAGCAATTCTGGTTGTAAGACTATCAATTTCTTTTTTGAGTTTGTCGATGTCTTCTTCCAGGGTAAGTTTAGTCTCATCAGTTTTCTCCGTGTTATCAAAAGCTTTTTGTAATGCTTCTAACTCTTTCTCAGCCTTTTCTAATTGTTTGATTAACGAAAGGGGTTTACTCTCCTTTTCTTTATCTACTCTAATTTTCTCACGATCTTTTTCAGATATTTCTTTAATAATTCGAGGAAGTTTGCCCCTTAATTTAACTAACTGGTCATACACTTTCTGTTTAGCTTCAATCTTAACTTGCTGGTTAGCAGCGTTCTGGGCCATAGAAGTTTTTTTATAACCTTCTACACTACCCATAATTAACTTACCGTATTCAGATTCTGTTTGTAAATTACTGATAAGACCAGAAGATCTTTTAATAGTAAAATCTTTAAACTTATGAGTTTTATCAGTGATTAACGTAACAAATTGCCCATTGTTTTTACGAGATTCAAATGACTGTCCTTCTCTATACTCAGTTCCCTTTGCTTTAGCTTGAGCTTTTGCATCTGCTTCTGTTAGGGGCATAGGCTGTACTTTGTAGTTCATCTGTCGTACACCCTTTGGTGACGCTAGATCTATTGAACCTATAACAACTGCGCCCATACCAGATGCTAAATTTGGTATCATTCGATCAGCTTCTCCAAATGCAGCTAATTTACTTGTTAGATTAGTAGCATGAGTTCGCATTTTAGAAGTAATGGCACGAATGTTTCTGTCACGAATTACTGGATCAACTAAATTTTTATATGCATTAATTATTTCTTCATGGTATTTAGCTAAACCTTTCCACTTTTTAGACTCACCTTCTAAGATTTCTGAATGAACATCGCCCATAGTTTTATCGGCTTGCTCTTCTTTTTTAGCTCTTTGAGACTGTTCCTGTTTTCGATTAACTTGATAATCCCAATATGCAAGATCTTCAGGAGTAGAATCTGGATTATTTTTAATATCTTTTTGTTTTTTCTTTGCTTCATCAATGGATAATTTTTCATGTTCCTCGTAACTATCATCAATAGAGCCAAATGTTTTACCCCCTTTACCATCATCTTTAGGGGCATATTTTGTAATAAACTCATCAAATTTAGCTTGAACTAATTTTTGAGCAGCATCACTTAGATTACGTTGTGTTAGTGCTTGAAATTTTTCTAATATAGTTCGAGGAGTTTCATCAGGACGAACTCGTGGAATTAATTGATCTACTTGAACAGCATCAGTGACTCCTTTTAATCGAACATATACTTTTCCATCTCTTGACAGTCCAATTATTTCTTCAATTACATAACCCTGTGCATCTATATTATCTGGATTTTCATTATTTTTTAAATCAACAATATCTCCAGGGCCATATTGGTCATTCTCTTCAATAGGTATGTAGTTAGGATTATTTCTATCATCTAACACTCCTATTTCTTCTAATTGAAAAGCAACATCTTCATCAGAGATATCTGTTCCAGCATCTTTATTAATCTGAACATTAATAATTTCTTGCCCTGCTTTGTCACCTTCAACTTGAATTTTTCTTTTCTCTAATTGAGTTTGAAGAAAGACTTTTTCAGCTTTTAATAAACTTGGTTTAGCAGTCTCTTCTAATTTTTGTCCTAATTCATTAATTTGTTTTTGTCGTGTTTCAATAGCTATAATTTTTTGAACATCAGATGTGTCTTTATCATTTTCAATTTTTTTAATGTCTTCTTCGTATTTTTCAACTTGTTGCTCTAAGCCTTTACCGTACTCGGTATCTTTTACTCGTATAGTTGTAGTATCTGATGCTCCTGCAAATACTTCCCTTATACTGCGTTGTTTAGTAATAACTTGAGGAATACGACTTTCTAAAGCATCAAATTCAGTTTGTGTATTAAGTAATGTTGCTTCTAAATCAGTTCTAATTGCATCAATAACATCATCAGATGTAGCATTAGTTTTATTAGCTAAACTTTTATGTTTTTCAAACAATTCTTTAATTGCAGTGTTTTTTGTATCTATTTTTAATTCACCGCTTTTTGCATCCATACTAAGATTAGTTAATTCAACTAAAGCTGATTCTATTCCAACTATTTCTTCTGTTAATTTTTCAAAATTAGCAAGATCTTTAGGATTAGTTTCTTTTTCAAATTTTTCAATCCTTTTAATTTTTTCTTCAAGCCGAGTTTTCTCAGCTTGTAATCCTTTCTTTAATCGTTCTTTATTAGAAGGTTGTATAATACTTTTAACTGTAGCTTCAGTTAGATTTTTAGCAGCCATTGTAGGACCTAATGCTAATGAACCTAACCCTTCAGCTAATGCACCTTGATATACTTCTCTCCAGTTAAGAGTTGCTTCAGGTAGTTGTGCTTCAATAACTACTTCACCTGCGCCCTGTAGTGCTTCTGCACCTACACCACTTCCTAATGAAACCCCTTTACCACCAATTGTAGCTAAAACTTTAATACTAGTTGGAGTAGTACTATTAAGCTTAGCAGCCATTTGTTTAATCCATTTTTTACGCCCACCTGGAATAACCTTACCTACTACTTTATCTAGATAACCTAAACTTATTTTTTGAGAAATAACTTTTAACGCCATCCAATTTTCAATAGAAGATTGAACATCTGGCGTATAATTTTCTGCTCCATTTTTCTCAACCCACTTGGCTTTAGCACGTTGCGATTCATCCATAATAAAACTAGTTAATACGGCACTTTGCGTAACTAATCCTCCACTTACTAAAGCTAATGAATAAGCAGCACTGCCTAATCCTTCTTTAGCGTATGCAGCTTTATGATTTTTTAACATCTCCCAAACAGCTGCAAACTCTCCGTCTTTTTCAGCAATTAAATCATAAATTGATTGACTAGCTTGAAACCCGGCATCATTTGTAGGAAAAGCAGATTTCCATTTATCTGCATAATCTGTAATATTTTTTGCTTGTTCTTTTTCGTTATTTGCTTCTTTTTGTAACTTAGACAATACACCAAATTTAGAATCATTTTTAAATGCTTCTTGCTCAGGAGTTAAAGTTTTACTTGTAAGAATAGAGTTAAACAGTTTAATATCTGCAGGTGTCAGATCTGTTTTTTTATCATTAAGTAATGGCTGTGCTCCTTTTAATGCATTATAATCATTTACTTTTCCTTGTAATGATTGTTCTCCTACAAGAGCAGCAGTAAAACCAGCTGCAACAGGTTGAGCAATACTCTTCATTAAATAGTTTTTAACATCTCCAACAGACCATTCTTCATAAGCGCCATTAGCTTGCTTTGCAGCATCTTGCTCAAAACGAGTAGCGTAAAAAGTTGCTTCTTTTTCAGACAGATTAGTTATGGGTTTACCATTGAGAATTGCAACCCATGTTTGATTTTCAAGCTGGAAAACTTTATCTCCTTTACTTTTAATAATTGGAGAATCTATTTTCATACTTGGTGCTTCTGTCAATTTAAGAACACTAGCTTTTACTTGTGGACTAACATCCATATCCATAATGGAAAGACGATTTGAAGTTCCAGCTTCTTCTTCAGCAGCTTCATTTACTAAATCATAATAATTAATAGTAGAAGCAGGAGGTAATTCTGGATCTGGATCTGGGTCTGATTTCAAACCTAATTTTGTAGCTATAATGTCTCCTGATTTTTTAACACCTTCTAATGCTTCACCTGGAGCTCTAGATGCACCATCAATTAAGGCCTCTTTTGCATCAATGTATTTATCTTTATCAGATAATATATCCCCAGCTTTATTAAGTCCTGAGATTAATTGATCTCCTGCACGACCTAGTTTTTCTAGTACGGTTTCTTTTTCTTCTTCAGCTGGAGGATCTGCGAGTAAAGGCGGTGTTATAACTTCTTCTTCCACAGCCGTAGAACCTACACTGCGTTCCGGTTCTACTGGAATATCAGCAGGTATACGTCCTGAAGTAAAACTAGTGACAGGATCTGTAGCTGGTTGACTACCTACAAGACCTGATAAATGATCTACTAAACCCTGTGGAGTAGGGTTATCTTGAAACCAAGTTGGATTGCTTTCTACTACTTGAGAAGGTACAAGTTCTGCAGCTCGTCTGGTATCTCCATTCATAGCAGCTTGCAGTATTGTAGCTCCATTACCTGCTCCAAGAGTATGCATTACATACATACTACCATTTGTTACAGGAATATTTTTACCTTCTAAATTGTCTTTATCGTCACTTGCTAAAAGATCCTCAGCAATTTCTTGTTGAGCTCTATTGGTTCGTCCATCTGCAATTAATCCTGCATTAGGGTGCTTAGCCATTAAACCAGCCCAGGTGCCTTCCGTAAACTGATACGTTCCTGTAGCTGATGAATTTGGATTTTGTGCAGTGTTAGAATCTACCTGACCACCGGTTTCTGCTCCTCTAACTAAAGCTTTATATGATTCCAAATTGAATACTTCTTCAGTACTGGGCCCCTCATTGCGTGTGTCTATGCCTTGCATGTATTGTTCATGCATTGCAACACGAGGATCAATACCTAAAGCTTTTTTAGCTTGAAGTATTGTCTTAGCTGTATCGATATTTCTTTTAGAAGTGTCTTTAGCGAAAGCCAATCGAGCTCTGGCTATTGTATCTTCTGTAGGAGGGGGAGTAGTTACTGCAGTATCAGATTGTCCAATAAAATCATAAGCACTTGGATCGGGTTCTTGTACAGGAGTACTGGTATTTAAAAATTGTTGAATGATAGAGTCATTATTAGATTGGGCCATGAGTTATATTTACTTGAAGAAGAGTTCATAGAAGATTATTGTGTCAAAGCAGTTATTGCAGCTCTTTTAGTTCTATCTTGATTAACTACATCTTGCTCATCTACTGGGGTCATAAGAGCTTGGTATTTAGTACTATTAATTGGCGGTAATCGATCAAAATCTGCGCCCAATCCCAAACTATTAATACCTGTTTTAAAAGCTGTAAATCCGGATTTAGTAGGACGTAACCCTACAGCGTGTGCATCCTTCATTCTTCCTTTTGCAAATTGTGTAAATCTATTAATTCCTTTTCTGACATTGATCTTTTTATCACTATCATATTCAACAGATCTTTGTGAATCTGGGAGTGCTTCAACAAACAATTTTAATAACTCATAATCAGATGTATCACTCATTTGTCGATATCTATTTACCGTTGCAAATACAAGATCATTACCATCTCCCGGCAAAGAATCTTCATCTATACCTGCATTTCCAATAATGGCTTTAGATGCAGCTAATCTAAATGCAGCTAATGTTTGTTTACTAGCACCAGCAAGAAAGTCACCCTTATCATCTGTAAAAAATCCTCGTAATCGTTCTACTACTTCCGAAGTTTCTCTTTGTACTTCTGTAGCATCTGTTGCTGTAAAACCATCCTCAGATTTAAATTTTAATTTAGATAGTTTATCAATTAATCTATCTGCTATATAAGTTTTTGTACCATCCTGTGCCATAGCAAAAAGAGCTTTATGTTGTTGTCCTTTAAATGCCCTGCCTGTTTCTCTAAAATCTGCATCTAAATTTGCCTTATATGCAGCATCTTTTTTGCCTTCAGCAATAGCAAAACCTAATTGTTGGTTTGCACTAATAACTTTAGCAACTTGTGGGTCTAATAAACGATCTGGTAAATTAGGATATTTTTCACGATATGCTGCTTTTATATCTGCTTGCAGCATAGAAGCTTTTGTTGGTGAAATTCTCTGCGTAGTTCCATAAGTTGTATTGCCATATTCAGCATTTTGGAATATAGCAGCAGGATCTATTTTAGAACGATCTAATGCTAATTCTACATTTTTATCAAATACTTTAGCTTTGTCTCCAGTTATATTATTTGCTTGTAAGAAGTCTAAAGTGGCATTTACTTCATTATCGACTGCATCAGGGTTTTTTGAACGAATAGCTGCTGCAATATTGGAACTCAAACCTTTTAATCTAACATCTTGAGTAGTTTGACCAGCTTCAAGCTTAATTTGACGATCAAAGTTCTGACCCCATTCAGACTTACTAAGTAAATCTTTAGCTTTAGCATCAAATACTGATTTATCCTGTATACCTGTCCACTGCCCTTGTAATCTATCTGAGATAGTTTTAACTGCAGTATTGTGAGCACTCTTAGTAAAGCTATCTGGGTTAGTTGGGTCTACTCCAGCTCCTATAGCAGCTTGAATAGTTTCAGGCCTTATTTGGATATCAGCAGTAGCAAATTGTTGACTATATATGTCAGTAATTTGTTTATCAGGAACAGCATTAGTTATATTAAATTGATGATGTTTTTCTAATGCTTCTTTATACTGAGGAGTACCTGGTTGATACTGGCCAAGCTCTTTAAGTTCGTCTTTAATTTGTCGTTTATTTTGAAAGCCTTCTAGTAGATCTTTATTTCCTAGCTCTGTTTTAAAGTTATTTAAAGCTGTGGTTTCTCGATCTGCCAAGAGTTTCTCTCTTGCACTAGCTGTTTGTGCAGCTACTCCTTTATTTGCAAACATACCTAATTGATTAGCTAATACATCTTGTACGCCCTCTTTGGTATCTTGTTGAGCAAGAAGTAATTGAGTATCTGCATCAGCACTAGCACCTAGTCCAGTAAGAGAGGCTTTAGCATCTGCAACTTGCTGAGCTCGGAGATCATTGCCATCATCCATACCTTGACGCAAAGTATTTAATAAACTATTATCTGCTCTTCTTAATACTGATGATATATTTCCTTTTAGGACTGACATAGTATTTCCTTTTTATGCACTTATACTGATTCAAATACTTTAGCGTGGGCCTCTCCACCTTGTGCTACACGATGTAAATTTTGATCTGTTTGCCGAACTTTATAGTCGCCCATAGCTAAATCCCAACGTCTATTCACATCAGCTTGATCAAATTCCATCGCTTTTCTAACATCACCTAAATATTGCTCATTTTGATTTAGGGCCTTATTTTTATTTACTTGCCCCCATATATTTAATCCTAGATTTGCTACATCCATAGGGTTATCACCTATATAATTACCAATTTTACTTAGCATCCCTGGAGCAGCACCGCCTTCTCTCCTGGGATCCTGCATGCCTCCACCACCCCAGATTTGATTGAACGGATTGCTTCCGCCATATTGATTACTAGCTAAATTAAAAGATTCTAATCCGTTACTAAATTCATCTGGGCGTAAATCTGATGTACCATCTCCCGTAAATTCAGTAGGATTCATTCTTCCCCCTATTTTTTTCATTTGATCTTCGGTCCAAGAATATGCTCCCCTAGAATCTGAACCAGATAGTATATTACTCATTCCACCACCGGGGCCTAATAAATAATTAGGAGGGGCTGAAGGGTATCTTGAACGGGGTAAATTCTTAAAAGCTGATTTTTTGCTATCATATGGTAGTGCCATATATATTCTCCTACTTATAAGTACAGTTGTCGTTTAAAGCTTACTACATGAAGCTTTTAATTGCATTAGATAAATCACTCAAACATTGCATCATATAGATCATAAGTAACCTCAGGTGAGGTTACAATGCTCTGTAATGATATATCAACATATCCCAACATTCCTAATATCAACTGATCAGCCTTTATTCCACTAGAATTATTACGCATTCTCCACGATGACCGAGTAGCTGCTGCTGTAGACATCCCGTAATTTTCTTGATTAAGAAAATTCTCCATTTCTTTAATCTCTTGTAATTTCTTCGCTCTATTTCTATTCCAAGCCGTACTTTCTGTTGATAAGACATTAGCAGCTGTTTGAATAGCTGTTGCTTTTAAAGAACTTACACCGCTAAAGGCCTGTAATCCTAGAGATGCCCATTGTAAAGGAGTGAATGATAACGGACTTTTAAAACTAGTCATGGAATTAAAACTAAATCCAGCAGATGGCATTTCTGTTATGGTGACATCACCTATCATATCCCCCATACCATCAAACATAGGGTCACCACCACCACCATCGTAAGTTACATTACCTTCCCACGACATTATAGCAAAACTGGCTAACATGCCTAAAAGCATCTGTAACATAGGGTCATCTGTTATTTCTGCTATAATTTGCTGAATAAAACTTTGAACTATGAATTTAAAAGCGTAAGTAACTAATTTGGTTAATACAAATTTAACAAGAGTTGCAACTCCGCCTGCCGCTGCAACACCGAATGCTTTAATAAAAGCTTTAGTAGTTGCTCCGCCATCTGCACCCCAAGTAAAATAAATGATAACAGCAAGAATAATAATTATTACAAGGGCTTCAAAGAAACTCATACCCGCATGTACAATTACTTCATAGTGGGCTATATAGATCGATACATGTGCTCCTGCTAAAAATAGTTGAGCTACCTGCGTATGTGATAATCCTTTAACAAATGTATATATAAAGGGGACCATCAAATCCCCTTTATCCCCTAAATTAAACTTAACAGTTTTAAACCTACCACTATCTCCATCTACTACTCGTAAAGCTCCAATAGGAGCAGCTACGGTATACGCGTCTAACCCACTAGGTTTAATACAATAATACGTAATTGACTGTCCTGAAGTAGTCTCCTCGGAAGCTTCTTGAACGTACCTTAATACTCCTGATCCGTTATTTTCATAAACTGCATCTGCAGTTAAAAATTTTAACGTACTAGCTGTTCCAGTTGATTCTAATAAACTAGGAGAAGGATCGTTATAAGGTAGCCGAGTAGTTACTTGTAACCAATTAGCTGCTTCTGCAGTAGTAGTACCAGGATTTACTGTGCCATTGCCTGCTAAAAATGCAGCTACTTCTGTTAACGTATCTGCTTTATATCCGACATTATACGTACCTTTACCTGATGAGTTATAGTAGTTATACTTTAACAGCCCATCCGCACCGAATTTAGACAGATCGGAATAGTAAATCCCGTTTTCAGTACTTCCACTACTAGCATTAATCGTAGCTAATGAAGTATGCGTATATTGAATGTAGTTAAATTGAAAAGCGGCATTATTATCGGCAGTTGTTGTATGTATATTGTTAGTAGGTTTTGTATCCGATGAAGCTGTATTATCATAAGTTCCTTGAGTGGTTCCTTGGGCAGGATATAAATTCTCAAACATTGTGTATAGATAAGACATTCCAGCCTGAGAGTCATCCCACATGCGTACACCAAAATTCACATACACATTATCTACATCTCCAGCAGCTAATCCAGAGTCAGTCAGAACCCCAGTAATAAGCTCATTAGCATCTAAATTCAGAATAGCTAATAGATCTTCAATTTGTTGTTTTTTAGTAGCCCCAAATGTTGTGTAATTTGAATTACTAATTCTTAATGGGACAGCAGGAATAGTCTGTAATACTGCATTATCTATATTAATAGGCTCTTCTATAGTATCTAAATCACTATATACTCCTGTTCCTACTTTATATACAAATGAGTATTTTCGAGAAGGAAGACTATCTCTATAATAGTCAGACACATAATGTAATTCAGCTGGTTTAGTTGGTACAGTATAAGGCAGGGTTCTTATTGTTCCAGCTGCATTATACACTTGAACGGTGTAAGTATCAGGAACTGCATTGTATACAACGGTGCCTAAATCAACGGACCATTGTTGATCGGCCTCAAAAGCATCACTAGTTACAGATTCACTTGTAATATTTACATCAAAATGATTTAAAGAAGGTATTACCTGGAAGGTATCTGCGGCGGGGGTTCCTGCTGTTGTGCTAGTAGTTGCATTCCCAATACCCATTGTATTGGCCCCTACATTGTATTCTTTATTCTCTTGTAACCAATACTTGATCCAATCAGACTGAGATAGGGCTTTTAAATATGATGCTTCAGGAGTACACGGTACACCATTAAGTGTTTGTAAAGCGGCAGTTAATTCTGTGTAATTAATAATCAGAATAAAAGAATCAATAGCAGGGAACCCTTCAAAGTAGTTCCCATCCTCTATGAAATCCATAAATTCTTTTATATTTCCTTTTAAGCTCCGAAATGTAAGATTATATATTAAGGTACTAGAAAGATCTTTATCCGACAATATAGATTGAAGGATGGATTGCGCTATAGGATTTTTCTTATCTACGTCACCGAAAAGGGGGTAGTTACGAACTTCATAATATTCAACAGTTTGGGTGCCCCCGGTATCATACCCAAGGAGCACCATAATTAGCAGAATTACCGTTTCAACTATTTGAACGATTGCTTCAACTATACCGACAATAACATCAACAATAACGTTAATGATTGAGCTTATGGCACTTGCAATAAATCCCATGGGAGATTACCCAGTCGGTTCAGCATTAGTAATCTGGGTATTTATATTACCTGTACCAGTTACATTAAGTGCCGTTACGCCAGTAGAGGCTACACCAGCGGTAGATATATTAACAGCCCATGCATCTAATAATGTTTTAAGATATTTTTGATCTGCATTCCATTGAAATCCTTTAGCTTGCTCAGTAGAAAGATTATTTGCCCTTCCTGCTACAGAAGTAGTTGTAGGAGCAGCTTTAGTTGATTTCTCGGTTTGAGCAAATTCAGTAATCTCTTTCTGAAATAGCAAAGACTCTTCAGCATTACCTTTTTGAACACCTATTGTGAATGCCACAGCTTGTTGTACTGTTGCTTGCATAGCTGTTAAATAAACTGTTGCATAATCACTGCCAGTAATTCGACCAAGATTAAACTGCGCAGCCATGTGCGCATTCACAGTTTCCATCATGTCATCGAATATGCCTGAACCTGTTACTACATTGGCATCACTCGTAGCAACACTGGCAGTTAAATTAGCAATAGTAATCGCCATTAGTTATCCCCTATATGGAATGATGGGTTAGCTGCTTGAGACGCAGTAAGCCGATCCATTTCCGCTGGTGTTAAAGGATCTAAAATCCGTACATTGAATTTCTTAGTAATGTAAGGTTCTAATTGTTTTTCGCCATTAGGCATAGTAACCGTTTTAAATTTCTGCATTTCAGCGTGTTCAATTTGTTGAAGGATAATATTTGGAACATGCCATCCTTCTTCATTATTGAAGGGAACAAATTTCTTAACCATTTGACCTTTATTAATTCCAGAAGCACCTACAGTAAATATAAGTCCTGGATACGCAGTCATAAGAGGATCATTTGGAGTAACAACAACTCTAACTAATTTCATAGCTGATTGCTGTGGAGATAACTCAAAGTGTTTTGATGCGGCTTCGATAGCTGCATTACTTGCATCTGGTAATCCGTCTTTATAAGGACGGTCTTTAACTGACACTTCAGCAGATACTTCTTGAGTTACTGTTGTTGGATTTTCACGAACATCAGCTAGCAATTCAGATAATTTAGCTAGGCCAGTTTTATGATGGACCTGAACTCCGTAATCTTTTAATTCTTGTTTAACTTCCTCGATGGTCATTTCCTTAATGGGCGTTACTACTTGCATAATTCCTCCTTATTTAAGATAGTCCCCCAAGGGCTAACGCCCTTGGGTGACAGGTAAACACTACAACTATACAGCTGCCAAGGCAGTCCAGATAATACCTAGACGTTCTGGGCGAAGTGCCATAAAGCCATAATACCATTTGATAGAGTAGAATCCTACCTCACCATATGGGTCATCCAAAGAAGCAATTTCTTTACCAGGCTTCTTATGGTTGATGTTGAATTTTACACTTTTACCATCTGTTTGAAAACCGATAGTAGTGAAAGCACCATCACCAACAACCAACATTGGGTAGATATCTGCACCATTATCGCCAGTACCTGCAGTATCAGAAGCAGATGCACCACCGTTTTCAGTGAATTGCATCTCTGGTACTACAACAATGCGGAACTGATCAATAGATCCAATTTCACCATTCATGATGTTGCTAGAATCAGCATACTTTTCAACAGATACGAAAGCAGCTGCACTATGCAAGTCAGTCATAGCTCTTAGTACTGGGATCAATTCAGAACCCACATACATGATACGTCCACCATTAATGGTTTTAGTATCAACCATTCGAGAACCAGAAATAACCTTCGTTTGCTTAGGGGTCTTATTGTTATCCAAAGCAATAGAAAGATTCATCAGATCCGTGTAAGTAACAACTTCATCAACAGCTAGCTTCAAAGCTGTTCTAGCAGCTGCCGTTCCAGAGCCAGCAAGAGCAGCACCAGTAGGAGCAGTAGAACAATAGTAAGAAGTACCTGTACCAGTAGCCGTAGTAATAAGATCTGCCTGAAGCTCCGCTTCAGTCAGCTCATTGGCACCAACAAGTGCTTCCTCAGTGATGTGTGAGAGCAAGTCTGCATCAGAATCGAAATCCAGTGATTCTTGAGTATACTCAGTAAAAAAACCACGTTTAAGCAAATCACCTTCAACTTGAGTACGTGTGAAACCAACTCGGTTAACTCGACCACCATTTTCACGGAGAGTCGGGATTTTAGATTTAATCGTACCGGTATCTTTAGAAGACCCGTACAAGTTCTGGTCATTAAGACCAATTTCGCCAAGAGCACCAGCAGCGGTTACAGCAGCAGCTCTATTTGCAGCAGTAGAACTTTGCAGTACGCCAGCAGCGTTCCAAGCAGAGTATGTACCAGCTGTCAATGCAGTACCTGCAGCATCAATTCCCTGATCACCAGTGTTTAGTACGTCAAGCAATGGAACATATACATCTTGCTTAATTTTCTTACCCATATTCTTAGGCATTGCACGTACATCAGCCAAAGGCATGAAGTACTGTTTATCCCGTACAGAAATAAGGGCCTTTTTAAAGTAGTAATCAGTTCTTGCCTGTGCACCTATATCTGATCCAGTCCCACTAGCCGTGCTAGAAGGAGCATTATACATATTCTCGTTAGCCATGATATTATCCTATTGCTTAGTAATTATAAATAACAGCTAAGCATACTTCTTCATAAAGTCATCATCTGATAAGCCTAAAAACTCGCTTTCCGGTGGAGCTTTATTAGAAGCTGTTTGCTTAACTGGTGCTGCTGCTTTTCGTTTTTTATCACGATCAACATCAGCTTGTTTAAGTTCAGAGTTACTTGATACTACAGGAGCTTCAGTCGGATTAGATGGAGCGTTAGCAAACATATTATTTTTGTGCATAGTTTCAGCAGTTTGCCGATATGCTTCAACATCCGGAATATTCTTTAATTTTCCTAAAATCCGGTCTTGTTGTAATTTAGCGTTAATTTGATCAAATACACCATTAAGCATATGTTCATTAACTATAGAAATTATTTCAGGTTGATCTGAAATAGTAGTTCTACTTTCTGCATCCCATTCTTTAGTTAAAACATCAATTGTTTTACTAAAGGTTGCAGTGCCTTTGATCTCATCTAATATACGATCCAAATTATATTCTTTATCTGTAACTGAATAGTTAGTTGGTTCGTAGTTTACTGGAGCATCTTTATCAATATCTAAAGGATCTACGGTACTTTCTTTAATCAGCTTAGCGATAGCTTGTGGATCCTTTTTAGATAGATCAATTAAATGATTTAACTTAGCTTCATCTAATAGCTCATTGTTTTCTAACATCTTAATGAGTTTTAAATTAGGCTTTAATTGCCCCATCTTTTTTTGATAATTGGCCCCCATTTGCATAAGACGCACAATATCTTTAGGATCTTTCACTTGCATATCTACACCATTGGCTTTGAAAGGCGCAGAAATCTCTTTAAAAGCACTTTCGTAATTGAACTCTGGAGTTTCCTGGGTATCCCCATTTGTGTCAGTCGAGTCTTTCTTACTAGTATCAAGAGATTCTGTTGTATTACTATCAATAGATTTTTCTGGCTCCGTTTGAGTATCCCCGAACGGTTGGCGTACTTGATCTGTAGTAGTGTCAACTTCAGTTTGCTCCTGTGCTTCACTTACCTCTTCAGTAGAGGCTTCTTCACTATCATCAGTTTGATCTGATGCGTTAGTTTCTTCAATAACTGCGGTATCTTCAGCAGTTTCGGTAGTTTGGTCAGATTCTTCATTTAAGAATTCAGCAGGATCTTTAGCTAAGAATTCTGCATCCGTTAGCCCTAAAGCAGTATTAGTCATTTAGTTATCCCTTCCGCTAAGATTTCTTCACGAGTTTGTTCGTGTTCACCAAGTGCGGTATCCATCTCACTGCCTCGTCGCATGACTGCTTCAAGGAAGTTAGCTAAGGCTCCAATGCCATACTGCATGTTATCAATGAGCTTCATTTGATCAACAGTAAGATTAGAACTTTTAGCCATAACTAATCTAGCGGCTTCTTCTTTAAAGTAGCCTTCTTCAATAACGTCTTTAAAATGCTTACTATCCATCAGTTTAATGCAGTTATCTCTCAGTGCACGTATTCTTCGAGCAGCATCAATCTGAATTTCAACTTGTTCTAGTTCTGTAGTCATGTCATTCCTTATGATTAGTTAATATAAACATACTCCTTACTGCTTATTTAACGTATCAACGGCTACTTTGTCAAGGTTAGATAATCTATCAGATTCTTTACCCTCTAGGTTAGCTTGTCTATCAAATTCTTTACTTTCAATATTTTTAGCGTGTTTTCTATCTTCTAAATCATTTTCTCTCGTGTCTTTAGTTCCAGATTCTTTATCCACAAAGTCCAAATCAGTAAGATCAGAACCGCTATTCATACTTCTTGCTTTAGCTTGTTCTGTCTGTGTTTTAGCCGTTTTAAGTTGAACATCAACAGCATTTTCTTGTCCTTTAGCAGTTTCATTAGCCACTTGTGCTTGTAGTAAAGCAACTTCAAGTTGAGCTTTCTGTTGAGCCATAGGATCAGGCTGAGGTTGATATTCCTCAATACGTTTAGCTAAATCAGGCATTTTACGTAATTTAGCTATGTCAGCTAAAATCATCTGACTCATTTCCGGCGGCATTGTATTACCCATAGTTTGTAACATAAATGCCAATTCGCTACCTTTTTGTTCATCAGCTTCAGCTGTCGAGATATTAAGTTTGATATCATATTTACCACCTAAATCATTTCGGTTAATGGCTACAAACTCTTCATTAGTAATACGAACAATTTCTTCGTCTTCTAAGAATTCAGAGTTCATAGATATGATCTTACGGCCAATTTGATTCA
>Ga0307985_10000479_pt1 | contig 24053 bp, 19 predicted proteins | sample EllFjometageno80_FD_203155 | JGI IMG/M metagenome (GOLD analysis project Ga0307985, IMG submission 203155) | Marine microbial communities from Ellis Fjord, Antarctic Ocean - #80 | ecosystem: Environmental > Aquatic > Marine > Unclassified | place: Southern Ocean | collected 2014-10-09 | reverse complement strand
GGCAATCATAGCCTCGGCACGGGATAGAGCCTTGTCGATATCGAGCTGAAAAGAATCGGCACCTAGCTTCTGCAGCTCGGCGCCATCGGAGAAGGAGTCAGGGGTAGCATTTATTATGCCCATGCAAACAGGAGAAGACAGATCGATCTGTCGTTCTCCTGCTGTAAGGCTTTCAATCAAAACGTGGGCTCTTAGCTGAAGAGGTTAGTGTTCGCTGGCCGCGCCATCAATCGAGCCAGATTTATCAATATCTTCGCTCGATGCTTCAGTGGCACTTGAACCGCCATTGTCCGAATTACTGGAATCGGTATCTGACCAGTCAGCTGGAGGTCTTGGCTTCTCGCCTTTCATGATGTCATCGATCATATCGGCATCGATAGTCTCGTACTCCATCAAAGCGTCTTTCATCAATTCCAACTGAGGCATGTGGTCCTCTAGAATCTTCGTAGCTCTGCCGTAGCATTCATCAACGATCTTGCGTACTTCCACATCGATTGCTATTGCCGTATCGCCGGAGAAGGACTTCGCTTGCGAGGCGGCCGAACGACCTAGAAATACCTCACCCTCATCTTCCGAGTAGAGCAGCGGGCCTAGCGTCTCCGACAGCCCCCACTTAGTAACCATGTTGCGAGCCATCTCTGTCGCTCGCTGAATATCGTTGGAGGCACCGGTAGTCACCCCGTCCTTGCCAAGCGTAATCTCTTCCGCGATGCGGCCGCCATAGAGGCTACAAATTTGACTCAAAATAGTCTGCCGACTCAGGCTGTAGCGATCTTCCTCTGGCAGGAACATAGTAACGCCCAATGCGCGGCCACGCGGAATTATGCTGACCTTGTAGACAGGATCATGGTCTGGCACCAATCTGCCGACGATTGCATGACCCGACTCATGATAAGCCGTATTCGCTCTTTCCTTATCTGACATCACCATCGATTTGCGCTCTGCGCCCATCATGATCTTGTCTTTTGCTTTCTCGAACTCCTCCATAGTCACGAGACGCTTGCCTGCTCTAGCAGAGAAGAGTGCAGCCTCGTTCACTAAGTTAGCGAGATCCGCTCCCGAAAACCCTGGTGTGCCACGCGCGATTACGCTGGCCTTAACGTTGTCGTTAATTGGCACCTTGCGCATATGCACTTTGAGAATCTGCTCTCGGCCACGAATATCTGGCAAACCAACCACGACCTGACGATCGAATCGACCTGGACGTAAAAGTGCCGGGTCTAATACATCAGGCCTGTTTGTTGCAGCCACAACGATCACGCCGTCGTTGGCTTCAAAGCCATCCATCTCAACCAGTAACTGATTTAGCGTTTGTTCACGCTCATCATGACCGCCGCCTAACCCAGCGCCACGATGACGACCCACTGCATCGATCTCGTCTATGAAAATGATACAAGGAGCTTGCTTCTTCGCCTGTTCGAACATATCACGCACGCGAGAGGCACCTACGCCCACAAACATCTCAACAAAGTCGGAACCTGAGATAGAGAAGAAAGGAACCTTGGCTTCACCGGCTATCGCTTTAGCCAACAAAGTCTTACCAGTACCCGGCTGACCGACCATCAAGATACCGCGAGGAATACGACCACCTAGTCGCTGAAATTTGTCCGGCTCACGTAGAAACTCTACTAGCTCTTGCACGTCCGCTTTCGCTTCGTCGACACCAGCTACATCCGCAAACGTTACCTTAATCTGGTCTTCGCCTAAGAGCTTAGCCTTGCTCTTGCCAAAGGACATGGGGCCACCCTTGCCTCCGGCACCTCCGCCTTGCATCTGCCTCATGAAGAAGAGGAATAGCGCGACAATAATCAGTATTGGGAATATGGAGAGTAGTAAATCGATCCAGATGCTGCGCTGCTCCGGCTCGTTAGCCGTAACCTCGACATCATTCTCAAACAGGTCACTCAGCAGCTGATCGTCACCAATTAACGGCATGACTGATCGAAACTGCGTGCTATCACTGCGCACACCCGTAATGTTTATACCCGCGAGCTCGACGCGCTGCACTCGACCCGCGCGAACTTCCCGGATGAATTCGGAGTAATTAATGCTGTCTTCTCGAGGTTCCTGATTAATGTTCTGGAATACCGTGAGCAGAACTCCGGCAATAATCATCCAAAGAATCAGGTTTTTTGCCATATCATTCAAGGGTTTATCCCCCAGTGGTTATAAAAATAAGTTGGTAGAGCGCTTATTAGCGATCGGCGAAAAGGGCTCATCATAGAGCCCAATTCTAATGAACGTAGAAAATATTGCACGTGAATTCAGTCTAAGTCCCGAAAACCCGCGGCCAAAAGATAGATTTCACTCGATCTCGCCCTAGAAGCCTTAGGCTTCCTGACCTTCACGCTCTTAAAGCTGATCTTCAGTTCCCGCTGCAGCTCTTCACAGCCTTCGCCATGAAAAACCTTAACGAGCAAGCCCCCATCAGGCTTCAAGACAGTCCTGGCGAGGTCTAGAGCCAATTCAGCAAGATACATTACCCGAGGGAGATCAATGTCTCTCATACCACTCATATTGGGTGCCATATCCGATATTACAAGGTCTGCCTGCTCGTCTTTGAGCAACTCTATAAGGCGCTCTAGGACCGCGTCTTCAGTGAAATCACCTTGTAAGAACTCAACTCCCGGCAACGAGTCGATAGGCAGGATATCGCTGGCTATCACCTGGCCCTTCTCGCCTGTCAGATTAGCGGCTACCTGAGACCAGCCGCCGGGCGCGGCGCCCAGGTCGACTACCGTCATTCCTTTTTTGATTAACTTGTCTTGCCCCTGGATCTCGAGCAACTTGAAGCTGGCCCTCGAACGATAGCCTTCTTCCTTCGCGCGGCGCACATAGACATCGTCGAAGTGTTCTTTTAACCATTGCTTGCTGGTTTTTGATCGACTCATTAATCTGAACCTACTAAATCCCTTTCATTACCTTTCATTGCCGTTTCTACGTTTATTAATTACTTGAGTTCCGCTAGAATCCGCTTCCTTCATTGAAAGACTGCTATAAGCCCTACATAGGGCTAACTTGGAACTACCATGACACTAAGTAACTCGGCCAAAAAACAGTATCGAGCCATCGGCCACACTTTAAACCCGATCGTTACAATTGCACAAAAAGGCTTGAGCGAGAACATTCGGATGGAGCTTGAGCGCGCCCTAACCGACCATGAACTCATCAAGATTAAGCTAGTAGCCGACCGCGATGCCAAGAAAGAACTTGTAGCAACTATCTGTCAGGAATTTAAGTCTGAGTGCGTACAAAGCATCGGCCACACGGCGTTACTGTACAGAAAGGCCAAGAAGCATGATGGCCGATTATCGAACATAAAGCGCAAGTCGCTCTAAAGCGAGCCCCCTTACTTATGCTCGACCTTGCCGATCTCGTATTCGATATCACCGGCGGGCGCATTCACTACAATCTCATCTCCCTCTCGCTTGCCCATGATGGCACGGGCAATTGGCGAGCTCACTGAGATCTTTCCTTTAGGCACTTCAGCCTCATCTTCACCAACAATCTGATAGATCACTGCCTTATCTGTTTCGATGTTAATAAGCTTCACCGTTGTACCAAAGATTACTCTACCGGTCGGCTCAATTTTAGTGACGTCAATTACTTGAGCATCAGCTAATTTTCCTTCAATTTCCCCGATACGCCCCTCGCAAAAACTTTGCTGTTCTCGCGCCGCGTGATACTCCGCATTTTCCTTAAGATCGCCGTGCTCTCTAGCCTCGGCGATAGCCTTAATAATCTTCGGACGTTGTTCTGACTTCAGCTGATTCAGCTCCTCGCGTAATCGCTCAGAACCTCCGACTGTCATTGGTACTCTGGACATAATTTTCCTGTTTTAATTTCACTGCGCTATAACGTAGCAGGACTAAAAAAATAGGTAGCACGGCTGTTGTGACAACTGCCGTGCTACAGCATTGTAGGCTAGTCTAATTCAGAGCAGCGTGAAGGTCTTGAATTGTGTATACCGACATATTGCCACTGAAGGATAGTGCTTCGCAAACCGCGAGAGCGCCGGCTACTGTTGTCGTGCAGAAAACATCGTGTCTTAAGGCGGTGCGCCTGATGATTGATGAATCAGATATAGCCTGTTTGCCCTCAGTCGTGTTGACGATCAACTGTATCTCGTCATTTTTTAACATATCGACTATATGCGGCCTACCTTCGGCGACTTTATTGACACCCGTCACCTCGAGCCCAGCGTCTTCTATAACTGCTGCGGTTCCATGTGTGGCGACTATCGAATAGCCCAGCTCAAGCAGCTTCTGCGCCACCTCAGCAATATACGGCTTATCTGCATCGCGCACGCTCAAGAAGGCATTGCCTTTCTTCTCGAAAAATTCGCCCGCTCCCATTTGCGCCTTTGCATAGGCTTCTGCGAATGTTTTACCAACACCCATCACCTCGCCCGTGGACTTCATCTCTGGTCCTAGTATCGGATCAACGCCAGGGAACTTATTAAACGGGAATATCGCCTCTTTTACAGCAAAGGTCTTTGGAATTATCTCTTTCGTAAACCCCTGATCCTTCAGCGACTGACCGACCATGCAACGTGCGGCAACTTTAGCTAACGAACGACCGATACATTTTGAAACGAACGGTACGGTACGCGAGGCCCGAGGGTTTACTTCGATGATATAGATCTCACCATCTTGATAGGCGAGCTGGGTATTCATCAACCCGATAACACCCAACTCCAGTGCCAGCGCACTTACCTGCTGGCGAATCTTGTCCTGCACTTCCATTGGCAAATTATAGGGCGGCAAGGAGCACGCCGAATCGCCAGAATGAATGCCTGCCTGTTCGATATGCTGCATGATTGCACCAACGACCACTTGCTCGCCGTCGCAAACCAGATCGACGTCTATCTCGATAGCTGCACTCAAGAAATAATCGAGTAGCACGGGGCTGTCGTTGGATACCTTGACTGCATCGTGCATGTAACGATCGAGCTCTTCTTCGTTATAGACGATCTCCATGGCACGCCCGCCCAGTACATAGGAAGGTCGCACCACCAATGGATAGGTAATTTTCTTTGCCGCTTCGATGGCCTCTTCAACACTTCGTACCGTGCTGTTCGGTGGTTGTTTCAGGCCCACCTTCTCGATTAACTGCTGGAATCTTTCTCGGTCCTCAGCGCGATCGATAGCATCGGGGCTGGTGCCGATTACCGGAACACCAGCTTCTTCTAATCGTTTCACGAGATTTAGTGGCGTCTGCCCACCAAACTGAACAATGACGCCCTTAGGCTTCTCAAGCTGCACAACCTCGATGACGTCTTCGAATGTCAGCGGCTCAAAGAACAGGCGATCTGAAATATTGTAGTCGGTAGATACAGTCTCGGGATTGCAGTTGACCATGATGGTCTCGTAGCCGTCCTCACGCATAGCTAACGCGGCGTGTACACAGCAGTAATCGAACTCGATTCCCTGCCCGATACGATTAGGCCCGCCGCCTAGCACCATAATTTTATCTCTATCAGAAGGCGCTGCCTCACACTCTTCTTCGTAGGTTGAGTACATGTAGGCTGTCGAAGAAACGAATTCTGCAGCACAGGTATCTACCCGCTTATAGACGGGGCGAACCCCCAATTCATGCCGTTTCGCTTGAACGGACAGCTCCGGTATTTCCAGAACCTGACTCAAGCGCATATCTGAGAAACCTTTCCTCTTGAGCTTGCGCATCAGGTCGTAGTCAACTTCCTCGAGAGACTTTTCAGCAAGCATCGTTTCATCATTGATTAGGTCTTCGATCTGCACGAGGAACCAGCGATCAACTCCGGTCAGGTCGTGCACCGTGTCGATAGGCCAGCCCGCTCGGAAAGCATCTGCGATATACCAGATTCGTTCCGCTCCAGGCTCGGTTAATTCTCTTGTTAAGATGGCCTTGGCATCACTTAGCTTGAGGTTGAGCACCGGATCGAAACCGCACATCCCGACCTCAAGCCCGCGCAGCGCCTTGTGCAAGGATTCTTGGAAGGTCCTACCGATCGCCATGACTTCACCGACCGACTTCATCTGAGTGGTCAGGCGATCATTCGCTTCTGGGAATTTTTCGAAGGTGAATCGAGGAATCTTAGTAACGACATAGTCGATAGACGGCTCGAAAGATGCGGGCGTTGCGCCGCCGGTAATTTCGTTTCGCAACTCATCGAGAGTAAAACCTATTGCGAGTTTCGCCGCGACCCGAGCAATCGGAAATCCAGTCGCCTTCGAGGCGAGTGCTGAGGAACGCGACACCCTTGGATTCATCTCGATGATAACTAGACGACCGTCCGCAGGATTTATACCAAACTGTACGTTGGACCCACCAGTTTCTACACCAATCTCTCGCAAGACGGCAAGCGAGGCATTCCGAAGAATCTGATATTCCTTGTCGGTCAGGGTTTGCGCCGGAGCAACGGTAATTGAGTCACCCGTGTGCACACCCATAGCATCGAAATTCTCGATGGAACAGACGATGATGCAGTTGTCATTCGTATCGCGCACCACTTCGAGCTCATATTCTTTCCAACCGATTAGTGATTCGTCGATCAGTAGCTCGTTGGTGGGCGAGAGCTCCATGCCGCGCAGACAGATCTCATCGAACTCTTCCTTGTTATAGGCGATTCCACCACCGGTTCCACCCATGGTGAACGACGGTCTAATGATGCAGGGGAAGCCAACTTTTTCGAGTGCTTCGTGCGCCTGTTCGAGGTTACGAGCAATGCCGTGTTGAGGCGTTTCCAATCCGATCTTCTGCATAGCCTGGTCGAAAAGTTCTCGGTCTTCAGCCTTGTCTATTGCCTCGCAGTTCGCGCCGATTAGCTCGACATTATACTTCTCCAAAACGCCGTGACGATTTAGGTCCAATGCACAGTTGAGCGCAGTCTGCCCACCCATGGTTGGCAGGATGGCATCGGGCCTCTCCTTCTCGATAATCTTCTCGACCATGCGCCAATTGATAGGCTCAATGTAGGTGGCATCAGCCATCACCGGGTCGGTCATGATAGTGGCAGGATTAGAGTTAACTAGAATGACTCGCAGGCCTTCTTCCTTTAACGCCTGGCAAGCCTGTGCACCTGAGTAGTCGAATTCACATGCCTGCCCGATAACGATAGGGCCGGCTCCTAGGATTAATATGCTCTTTAGATCAGTTCTTCGTGGCATGGTCGCGTTGTCTGTACCTTGTAGTTAGTTCTGCTTGGCAGTTACTGGTTAAAACGTTTTAGTCGAGAATGGTTGAGCTATTAATTCTGATTAGCCATCAATTCGATGAAGTGATCGAACAGCGGTGCCACATCATGCGGACCTGGGCTTGCTTCCGGATGCCCCTGGAATGCGAATGCTGGCTTGTCTGTACGCTCTATTCCCTGCAAGGAGCCATCGAATAAGGACTTGTGTGTTGCTACTAGATTGTCGGGAAGAGTCTTCTCGTCGACGGCGAAGCCATGGTTTTGGCTAGTGATCATTACCGTGCCATCTTTTAGGTTTTGTACGGGATGGTTCGCGCCATGATGCCCTAAAGACATCTTCACTGTGCTCGCACCGCAGGCTAGCGCCATTAACTGACAACCGAGACAGATACCGAATAGTGGGATACCTGCTTCCAAGAACTCCGCTATTGCCGCGATGGCATAGTCGCATGGCTCAGGGTCACCCGGGCCGTTGGAGAGGAAGATTCCATGAGGTTTCATAGCGAGCACTTCGCTCGCCGGTGTCTGTGCGGGCACAACCGTTACTTCGCAGTCGCGATCGACCAGCATTCGCAGAATATTGTTCTTAACGCCGAAGTCATAGGCAACGATCTTGAAGCGGTTATCGGAGTCCACTTTGTATCCGGATTCTAGATCCCAAACGCCGCCCTTCCAATCGTAGCTTTCTTTAACGCTGACCTCTTTGGCCAGATCCATACCTTTTAGCCCTGGGAATGCCTTGGCGAGTCGCAATGCTTCGACCTCACCACCCGCTTCAAGCGCTGCACCAGTAAGAAGACAGCCGTTCAGCACCCCTTTATCGCGAAGCAAGCGCGTAAGACGACGCGTATCAATCTCAGCGATCGCAACAACGTTTCTAGCTTTCAAGAACTCATCAAGTGACTGCTCATTGCGCCAGTTGCTTGCCAACAAGGGTAGATCACGAATAACCAGACCCGAGGCCCAAACCTGCCGGGACTCATTGTCTTCTTCATTCGTGCCGGTGTTACCGATGTGGGGATAGGTGAGAGTAACTATCTGTTTGGCGTAGGAAGGATCAGTGAGAATTTCCTGATAGCCCGTCATAGAGGTATTGAAAACCACTTCGCCACTGGAGCTTCCTTCCGCTCCAATTGCAACACCATGAAATACGCTACCATCTTCTAATGCAAGTACCGCTGACCCAGCCACTTTTTCTCCTAAACTACCTTCATCGATCTATTAATTTCGGGCGAAAAAAAGCGGAATGAAGAATCTCCTCACTCCGCTTTTTTAATCAATTTGTAATGTTTTCAGCATTGTCATACTGAGTGAGTATTCTATAGATACACCCCCCTTCTTGTCTACGCCGAACTGCCGAAAATCCACTGAGAAGTGAAAAATAATCTCCTTCAATCCTCAAGCCAAACTATTAAGATTTAATTAACCCTGAGCCATGTAAATCTATTGAAGAGGCGGCAACTTCTCCAATTAAGAGTTGTCAACTCCCCCAACTTCAATGCCAGCTCGAGCTACAGCTCCAGCACATCCTGCATCGAGTAGAGGCCACTCTCCTTATCCCCTATCCACTTCGCGGCGCGGACGGCGCCACTGGCGAAAGTCATTCGACTGCTGGCCTTGTGTGTTATCTCGACGCGCTCACCTAGACCCGCGAATGTCACTGTATGATCTCCGACAATGTCGCCGGCTCTTATTGTGGTGAAGCCGATGGTCTTGCGACCTCTTTCTTCGCTGATCCCTTCTCTGCCGTAGATTGCACATTCCTCTAGATCTCTGTCTAGAGTGTCAGCGATAACCGCACCCATCTTCAGGGCAGTCCCGGAAGGCGCATCCTTCTTGTAACGGTGGTGAGCCTCGGTGATCTCTATATCAACTTCGTCCCCAAGCACTCGCGCCGCTTGTTCCAATAATTTGAGGCAGAGATTAACTCCAACACTCATGTTAGGCGCAATCATGATAGGAATAATTTCCGCCGCCGCTTGGATAGCCTGATGCTGATCACTAGACAGGCCAGTTGTTCCGATTACCATGGCCTTGTTGTTCGCCTGGCAGTGAGCGAGATGGGTCATAGTCGCCTGGGGAGAGGTGAAATCGATAAGCACGTCAAAATCCGACTGATCAGTCGCGAGCTCGGCAACCGTTTCCACACCGATCGCAGCCCCAATTGCCAGTAGTCCGATATCCACACCCAGCGCAGGGTCGTCAGCAAGCACCGTCGCCACTGAGACACGCATTGTGTTGCTGTTCTGGCTGACTGCCTCGACCAGGGTTCGACCCATACGGCCCGCAGCACCAACGATAGCGACTTTTAACATAAGTGAATCCAGAAAATTTTAATGGCGTGCAGTATACAGTGGCACCGGCACAAGCTAAACCTCGATAGAGCACGAACTACCTGCCCTTTCCCGATGTAGCCTGAGGCACCAAAGTAGTAAAACACTTGAGGTAGAGTGCCAATTTAGGCACACTCTCTGCGCGAAGGATCGCGCGCCGGTGAAAGCAAACACACTAGCCGAAATGGCCACATTAGTGACCTATAACCCTGCATGGACCCCAATGATTTGGGGCTATTCAGGCCAAAACGAAAAATTACTCAATTCTGCGAAAAATAATGAGCGAAATTCCGGTCTTAAAAGGGAACACGAAGAAACAACGCTATGAGTCCCTAGTCGCGGCGCTCTATCAGGACGTGTTTCGCTATGCTTTCTGGATCTGCAAAAGCAAGCCGATGGCGGAAGATCTCGTGCAGGAAACTTTTTTACGCGCCTGGCGGTCCCTTGAGAGCCTGCAGAACGACAAAGCCGCCAAAGCTTGGCTGTTTACCATCCTCAGGAGAGAGAACGCGAGACAGTACGAGCGCTATCGTCCAGAGCTGGTAGACATAGACGGCCAAAGCATCGCAGAGAGTGATAGCAATGAGCCCGACAGCAAGATGGATAGGGAGCTGCTACACAGCGCGATAAACCGGCTAGAAAGCGAATATCGCGAGCCTTTGCTGCTGCAAGTTGTTGGCGGCTTTAGCGGCAAAGAGATAGCCGAAATACTAGAGCTCAATAACAACACGGTTATGACCCGATTATTTAGAGCGCGCGGCAAGCTCAAATCGGAATTCGGCCTAAGTCCTGAAATAGACGAAGACTGACACAGACCAAGAAAGTTAAGCGCAACATGAGCCTGGATCGAATCGCAATAACACGCGAGAACAATTGAAACTAACGTAATACCAGAAGATTGATGCCTACGAGGCTTTGAAAAATGGATGAATTAGAATTTCGAAAACGCGTTTATGCGAACCCAAGAGATCTCGATGACGAGACCCTAACGGCTGCGCGAGCCAATCCTGATTATCAAAAGATAGTGGATGAAGCGTTAGCGTTCGAAGATTCTCTAGCCCCGCTAATGGAGAGCCCCGAGGTGCCCGAAGGCCTAATGGCGCAATTGCTATCTATTCCCGAGAAAGACGAACTGGAATCCCCGACAGCCGCGCAAACTCACTCCAATGTAAGTCCCATTCGAGCAAGAAAGCAGAGCTTCTTTCAATATTATGCCGTAGCCGCGAGTCTAGTTCTGGCCGTCGGGATCGTATTCTCGCTTAGCGTCAATGGCGGACCTACGTCTGCCGACATCGTATTCGGTAATGAGCTTCTCGCCCATCTACACCATGACATCGAAGAGATCGACGACATCACCAATGGCGAGACCTATGAGGTGTTGGGTTTAGATGAAGTCAATTTCTCCATGGCGAACGCGGGAACACGGCTAGTAAGCTATGACCCAGCGCAAGATTTCGATGTGAGGTCTGCCAAGCCCTGCGAGATTCTTCCAGCCTATCGCAGCGCACACCTAGTACTAGAAGGCAGCTATGGTGCTATCAGCGTGATCGTTATCAACAACAGCCCCGTGGATGTCGAATTCAGTATTCGTGACGAGCGATTCAATGGCATCGTCGTGCCCATGGCGCAGGGCAACATGATCCTCGTGGGCGAGAAGAACGAAGACCTGAATCAGTACGTATCCATGTTCTCCGAGAACGTTGAATGGGTAATCTAAACGACCCGTGAAGTCACAGGGGTGCTTAGAACTGTTCCGCCTTCATTGCCATTAATGATTCAGCACCACTGGTAATTTCAACCAACAATGATTCCGTTCGCGGCAGCAATCTCTGCATAAAGAACTCCCCAGTTTTAACTAGAGCATCGGTGTAATCCGCATCAGCTGACCCTAAATTTTGATCTGCTAAGGCTGCCGATAATATCCTCTGCCACATGAAGCAATAGAGCACTAAGCCCATCAGCTCCATATAGCTATACGAGGCTGCTCCAACTTCGCTCGGATCATCGCTGCTTCTCGCCAATACCGATGAGGTCGCCTCTGCTAAAACCCCACGGCATTTCTCGAAAGCCGCTAGGTAGGACTGCATCGCTTCGACATCTTTCTGGCTAGCGACGAACTCATCCATCTCGCCAGATAAAATTTCAAGCAACTCACCTTTGCTGCGCACAGTCTTACGCCCCATGAGGTCGAGCGCCTGGACTCCATTCGCCCCTTCGTAAATTTGTGCAATTCTTGCATCACGAACATTCTGCTCGAGACCCCACTCTGCCACATAACCATGCCCACCCAGCACTTGCTGGCCTAGCACACAGGCTTCAAAACCGCGATCTGTGCAATACGCCTTTTGCACAGGGATGAGTAGCGCTACGAGCTGCCCAGCCTTCTTACGTGCAGCTTCGTCTGCGTGGAAACGAGATATATCCAACTGACTCGCCGCATACAGAGATAGGGCACGCCCTGCCAGAATGTTAGCCCGCATCGTCAGTAACATTCTGCGTACATCGGGATGCACAATAATTGGATCGGCACTCGCCTCCGGCTGCGAGGCTCCAGTCGCTGCTCTGCCCTGTACTCTTTCCTTCGCGTACTGGGCTGCTAATTGGTAAGAGCTATCGGCAAGACCGTTTCCCTGAAGCCCCATCGACAATCGCTCGTAGTTCATCATGGTAAACATATGAGAGAGGCCCTGATTTTCTTCACCGATCAAGTAGCCCACTGCCGAATCGAAATTCATTACGCAGGTAGCAGATGCCTTGATCCCCATCTTGTGCTCTATTGAGCCGCAGGTGACGGTGTTGCGCTCGCCAGTTAACGCTCCCGACTCGTCGACCAAGAACTTGGGAACCAGAAATAGAGAGATCCCTCTAGGGCCTGGGGGCGCATCTGGTAATTTTGCTAATACCAGATGAATAATGTTCTCGGTAAGGTCGTGCTCACCGGCAGTAATAAATATTTTGGTGCCGCTAAGCAGGTAGCTGCTGTCGGCTTGCGGCTCGGCCTTGGTCTTAATCATCCCAAGATCGGTTCCTGCGTGAGATTCGGTTAGGCACATCGTGCCGGACCAATTGCCGGAGTACATCTGCGGCAGATAGCGCTGTTTCAATTCATCGCTGCCATGCTGGCTCAGCGTTAGCGTCGCACCAGTATTGAGAATCGTATAGAGCGCGAAAGAGGAATTAGCGGCAAATGACATTTCTTCAATTACAGCAGACAGCATCTTAGGCATGCCTTGACCGCCGTAATTCACATCACCAGTCAGACTAGACCAGCCTCCGTCAGAAAATGCCTTATACGCTTGCTTGAAACCCTTCGGGGTAGTCACTGTACCGTTTTCAAATTGGCAGGCTTCGGCATCACCACTCTGATTGATGGGGCTGAGCAGCCCTTCTGCTATCTTTCCTGCCTCTTCGACAATAGCAGCGATCAGGTCATCTGTGACCTCTGCCGTGTCCGGCATGCTGGCGAATAACTGCACTACATTGAAAACATTATTCAAGAGAAATCGAATATCTCTTAACGGAGCTTTATAAGTGGCCATTTCTCTGTTCCCCAACAAAATTTATTATCGAGGCGTGATTATAGGGGATGCTAACCCTAACAGGTACTCTGCAATTTGACGAAAATTCAGGGAATCATGCAGCGCCACCTATACTTAGACTACTAACCATAGGTATAAATAAGCGAGCCACTGTTTGATTCAGGCTGAGGAGATAGTTCTTTCTTAATTTTGGCTGTGTAGGATTCTTCATTATCTAGCCAATATGCCGTAGCTAGGTTCAAACTTGCATGGAGAGTTCTCATTTCTAGCCAATATCCCTTAGCTGTGTAGAAGTGTGCCTAGAGAGTTCTCCAAATGTTTACTAAGCTAGCACGATCGATCCGCCGCGCCCTGCCATCCACCTGTATCGTTTTCGGGCAAACTGCAGATGCTGAGCACAGCATCTGCAACGACTGTGGATGTGAGCTACCAAAACTAGGAGACTGCTGCCGACGCTGCGGCATCGAACTAAACGGCAGACTAGTTAAGGGTTCCTGCTGCACTAGTTGCCAACTCTCTCCACCGAGCTTCGACTCCTGCATTGCCGTATTCCCCTATGCTTCACCTATCGATAAATTAGTTGCTGATTTCAAGTTTTTAGCTCGCTTCGATATTGGCTATTCCCTCTCGAGGGTCTTGGCGAGCACGTTCAATACTTACTACAGCGGGGTGGCTAAGCCTGAACTGCTTCTGCCCGTTCCACTGCATAAAAGCCGGCTAGGATCACGAGGGTTCAATCAGGCAAGTGAGATCTGCAAGGTCCTCTCTAAACACTGCTCAGTTGCAATCTCCCACTCCTCGCTAACCAAAATTCGAAATACCCAGCCCCAGACTTCGATGAGTTCGGCCAATGCCAGAAAGACAAATTTGCGCAAGGCGTTTGCTGTGAACAGATTGGATGGCCTTACAGGCGTGACGCATATCGCACTAATCGATGATGTGGTGACGACCATGGCCACAACCCAAGCCATATCGAGAATGTTGCGAGAGCAGCAGGACTGCCGGATTGATGTGCGGTGTCTCGCACGCGCGAGCAGAACTCTCTAGGCAAGCTTCTACACAGCTAAGGTATATTGGCAAAAAACGAAGAATCCTACACAGCCAAAATTAAGAACCTAACCAACCGCCAGCTCAATCTGTGATTAAGAGCACACTCGCGCACCCACCTCAGCCTATAATTAGCCCCATACAGAATGACTCTTCTCAGTGGCCAGAGTCGGCACTGAACATTCCGAGTTTTTATTATTTGGAGCAGACTTAGCACCGAACTATTCGGTTTTTTTGATAGAACTTTCTAGAGAACCTTGAACCTAGCTGAGGGATATTGACTAGAAATGAAGAATTCAACACGGCTAGAATTAAGAATCAAGCCGGCCAACTAAAACCGATTCCAACATTAAAAGAAAAAGTGCGAGGAAAGTCGTGCTTAGAACTGGTACTTAATAGACCCGTAAGCCACTCGACCATTTTGATCGAGAATGCGCGTAGTAGAATTTAGAATCTGCGCAGTCTTCTCATCGAAGATGTTGCGGATACCAAACGAAATGATTGCACGGTCATGCAAGCCAGTCTTTACACTGTAACCGTACTCAAAATCGAAGGTAGTGATGTTATCGACTAGCTCGTTTATTTCGTCCATGTTCAATTCACTAATATCTTTGAATGAATCGAAGTAATTAGTAATAGCACTGGCCGTGTGATTTCCGAATTGCCAGGAGAGCATAAGACTACTCTGCAGTTCTGGGCTAACCAGCCTCTCATCTATTTCGGCGATGTCGGAAGCGGTGAAGTCTAGGAGCGCTCCATTGTTCTCGAACTCATCAACATAGGTAGTCGTGGAGCTGAGAGTAAACTGACCGAAGCGATTCGTATCCCATATGTAGGACGCCCCCAGATCAAATCCGTTCGATTCTACATTGGTACCCAAAAGCGGATTATCCATGTTGAATTCTGTGATTGCCGAGTCGTCGATGTAGAGGTTCGTTAAGTCACCCTGCCAATTACGATTAGTGCCGGAAGCCGGCGCCTCATCTATCTGCATGCTCCAAGCATCTGCGCTAACACTCAGGCCCGCTATCGGCTCAACCTGCATGCCCAGATTGAAACTTAAGGCATCGTCTACGACAGCGCCCTGGAAGTCTTTCTGCTCAACACTTCTGACAATGCTCAAAAGTGGCGCCTGCTCGTTCAGTATAGAGCTGGGCGCTATGCGGAAGATGGCGCTACCCGAGGGACTATTTACAGGCTTATCGATAAAGGAATAACCATCCTGAGCCATAGCGGAAGAACCCATGAAGGCTATTCCGAATAGCAGCGAAGTCATCGCCGACGCAGTATGTGGATGGTTGATTTTCATTACTCTCAATCTTCTCAAAAAGCCCTACTCGTATGGAGCTCAAGCAACTCTGGAATGTTAGCACCATCAAGGGGCAATGAGTATTGATTTGTAGTGCAAATTCGAAGGCTATCGCAGGCCATTATTGGTGTCTTATCAAGACGATTTTTTATTATTTTAACTTATATATCAACAGGTTATGAGAAGTTAAGTTAGAAGTCGTACGTTCTCGGTACATGGTAATACAGCTAGAAGCTGGGCTATACTCGCCGATTGTCCCGGAAGGACCATTTCAGGGCTGATCTCCGCCAGCGGCATTAACACAAACCGCCTCTGCGCAGCCCGGGGATGCGGTAATATCAAGTCAGAACTTTCAAGCTCTTGATTTCCGTAAGAAATAATATCGATGTCCAGAGTGCGAGCCTGATTCTGCTCTGCGCCGCGTTGACGGCCATAATCGGCCTCAATGCCCTGCAAAACCACCAAAAGCTCGCTAGCCGAAGTCTTGGCGGCCAAACGCAGAACCATAGCGGCGTTGATGAAATCCTCAGCGCCGGGAGGACAATCTATCGGCTCGCTGAGATACAAAGAGGAGGCCTGGGACTCGATGCAAATCCGTCGCAGACTCTGAATCGCTGCAAGCACGACCTCTCTAGCAGACCGGTTCAAATAGGACAGGTTCGAGCCTAGGCTGAGCGCTACCGCTACTGAATTGCTAGCGGTGATATTGCTCGGAGTGCTCATGGACCGCTTCAACGAAATGGGAGACATGATCCGGATTTACCTCCGGAGTGATTCCATGACCAAGATTGAATACATGACCCTCTCCCGAGCCATAGCTCGCTAGGATGGTTGCCACTTCTTCACGAATGACCGCGGGAGACGCATACAGAATAGTGGGATCCATATTGCCTTGCAGGGCAACCCGATCTCCAACTCTGGATCGCGCATCGCCGATTTCTGCCGTCCAATCCAAGCCGATTGCATCGCAGCCAGAGTCGGCAATCGATTCAAGCCACTGCCCACCGTTCTTCGTAAAAACGATAACCGGGACGCGTCGACCCTCATTTTCTTTCAGCAGCTTGCTGACGATCTTCGTCATGTAGTTAAGGGAAAATTCTCGATAGGCGTTGCCGCTTAGAATCCCGCCCCAGGTATCAAATATCTGCACGGCTTGCGCACCCGCACGGATCTGCGCATTCAGGTAGTCCGTAACTGAGTCTGCCAATTTATCTAACAATAGGTGCATGGCTTCGGGGTTGTCATACATAAACTGCTTAGCGAGTCGAAAGTCCTTACTCCCTCCACCCTCGATCATATAAGTTGCCAAGGTCCAAGGGCTGCCGGAAAAACCGATCAGCGGCACGGATCCATTCAGCTCTTTGCGAATTACCGACACGGCATCTGTCACGTAGGACAACTCGTCCGCAATATCGACTTCAGGCAGTTGCTCGACATCTGCCGCCGTTCGAATCACCTTACGAAACTTTGGTCCCTCACCTTCGGAAAAATACAGGCCCTGCCCGAGCGCATCGGGAATCGTCAGTATGTCTGAGAACAAGATGGCAGCATCGAAGGGATAGCGCCGCAGCGGCTGCATAGTGACCTCACATGCTAACTCTGGCGTTTTACATACCGTGAGGAAATCGCCTGCCTGTTTTCGCGTAGCGCGGTACTCGGGCAGATAGCGGCCTGCCTGTCGCATCATCCATACGGGGGTAACATCTACCGGCTCACCTAGCAGGGCTTTCAATAATCGGTCATTCTTTAAGGTCACAACTTGCTCACTTTACTTGTAGAGATAAGGAGATAAGGACATCAGCAAACCCGAAGCCAAGTAGAAAACAGCTTTAGATCCGTTGAGCCTGAAAAAGGGGACAATTTTACACGAGCGGCATTTATTCACAATCGAGGCAAAGAGTCAGACTGCCCCTCGGTCTAGCGAGCTATTCAACAAGGAGTTAGCGTATTCGCTACTGTACCGATACGAGCTTAGAGTCTAGCAGCTCCCGAATACCAGTTTGAATCTCAGCCATGGATCGAATCCATGGCTCATTCGTGCGCAACCCTGCCGGTATCGATGCGATGGCCTGTGTAGCCTGGTCCCTGCTATCAAAAGCCGCGAGCACAGCGACGAACCAGGGCTTGTCTTGAAACCGCGTCTCGAAATAGCCGGCGGATTGATCGGCAGCCAATTTAGCAACAAATTCGCTTATATTGGCCTCCGAGTGAGAGGCTACGAGTTGCACGGCAAAATTCTCGGGCGACTCCTCGAGCAGCCGCACCACAAATGGCGATGCCGCCGCTATCACCGCTGTTTCCGTGACTACTGCCGTCTCAACAATCGGCTCGAGCACTGCGGCGGGGCTAGCTAATTCAGGATCAATGTTTTCAGGGCCACTGCTCACTGCGGCAACTATCTCCACTGCAACAGGCTTTTCTGTCGAAGCAGATGCTGCTGAACTTAATTCGTCACTATCCACTACCTCAGTCGCTGGCAATTCTTCCACTTGCGCAACATCCACTGCATCCACAGTCGTTTGCGCAAGCGCGGCAAGTGTCATCTCAGCCACCGACTCAACTTCGATAGCTTGTGTTGTCGTCGGAGTCACCGCGACAGCGATAGGCATTGACTCTGCCTCACCCGGAGCTGAGTCCCAAAAAAGCAGAGTGCCGGTTAGCAGCACGACCAAGGTGGCAGCTGCAGCCCAATACCTGGGTTGAATGCTAGCAATCCATGCTTGCCCTGGAATTGAATCTGAATCTGGATCTGGATCTTGCACTGCTGCGAACTCTGGCACTGTCACCGGCTCCTCACTCTCGTCCCAGTCATAGCCATCTAGAACGTCAACCTCTTCGACTTGCTCTATGCTCTCGACGCTATAGATCGGGTCGGACTCTGCTAATTCATCGGAGGCGCTAGCTGGCACTGCTGAGTTTAAAGCGTCAGCTACTAGACTGTTGATCGCGCCGGGCATGCCCTGCGATGAATTATGAATGGCGCCAACGATGCCGCCGCCAATTGGCAATTCTTTTGTGAATCTGGCTGTAGCTAACTTGAAGCGAATATATTCGAGGGTCTCCTCACTAGCAAATCCATCCAGAGGAAAAACCGCCAGGCGCTCCTGCTCATCCGCAGTGAGTGTGCTCTGTAGCAGACTATCGAGCTGGTTTTCGCCAAACAGCAATGCATGGATACTCGAATCGACACAGCTCTCTAAAAGTTTCGTGAGCAACTGCAGCACTTCAGCACTGAGCTCGTGAGCATCATCGATTATCAATATCAGCGAACGCGCCTCAAGATCGAGATCCGCCGCATAGCGACAAATCTGCTCTATTGCGGAATTAGTATCCGAACTATCCGCAGACTTAAATTCTAGAGCATCCTGCAGCGTCTCTAAAAATTGATTCTGATTCATGAATAAGGTTGCAGCTACCTTTACACACACTGCTTCCTCAGCGAATCGATCACAGAAATTTGCAGCAAGCGTGGTCTTTCCAGCGCCCAAGGGCCCAGTAACGGCAATCATGGCGTTGCTGTAGAGAGAAAACTCAACGATCTGGTCAAGTAGACTTTGACGGTTACCACTGCAATAAAAATCGCGGCTCGTTGCGCTAGGCGCGAACGGGTCGAAATCAAGATTTAGCCATTGGGTATATGTATTCATAGTCATCTACGCTGTTTATCCGCTTACTTACAGAGATTGTCACCAGCGGTTAGGGTGCTCTCGAGTAACGATGGTTCGATATCTCCATCGACTACGCCTTCACCTATCGCTTTCAGTAATACAAACTTGATTTTGCCCGATTCCGCTTTCTTATCTGACAACATTAAATCCAAATACTGCTCTACTGATATATCGGCAGGAGGAAACACCGGCATACCAAAATTTTCTTCTAAGACTGCGCGAATTCGCTGCGCAACCTCGATATCTATCCAGCCCAGTCTGCGCGACAGGTCTGCCGCCATCACCATACCCATTGCCACGGTCTCGCCATGCAGCCAATTACCATAGCCGCTTGCCGTTTCTATCGCATGACCAAAGGTGTGCCCGAGGTTAAGAAGCGCACGCACCCCCGACTCCTTTTCATCCTTCGACACAACTTCGGCTTTAATTTCGCAACAGGTTCTGATTGTCTGCGACAACAGTGCTGAATCAGACTCGCCAATGCCACGGCTGTTTGCCTCAAGCCAGTCAAAAAACTTGGCGTCATAGACGAGCCCATATTTGAGCACCTCTGCTAGACCCGCTTTCACTTCGCGTTGCGGCAGCGTGCTCAATACGTCGGTATCAGCTAGCACACAGCGGGGCTGATAGAACGCACCGATCATATTTTTACCCAGAGGATGGTTCACTCCGGTCTTCCCCCCTACCGACGAGTCCACCTGCGCCAGCAGTGTGGTCGGAATCTGAATGAAGTTAATTCCACGTAGATAGGTCGCCGCGGCAAACCCAGTAATGTCGCCCACAACCCCGCCGCCTAGTGCGATTAATAGGGTATTCCGGTCGAATTTACCGGCAAGTAAGATGTTGTAAATGTGGCTTATCGCATCGAGATTCTTATGCGCCTCGCCGTCTGGAAGAACGATCTCCGAGACATCCTGCTCAGGAAATAGCTGCTTCGCCTTATTCATATAAAGAGGAGCAACCACATCGTTACTGACTATAACGATCCGACCCTTTCCTAGGTAAGGTGCTACAAGCTCTGCCTTGCTGAGCAAGCCCTTACCAATGAAAATTGGATAGGATCTTTCACCTAGTTCAACGTCTACAGTAATCATTATTCTCTATTCCAGATTTTGATCAACGACTCTAAGCAGAAACTACTCTGCCTGCGAACCGCCCAATTCAACTTTAAGCTGCTTACAAATTTCCTGACTAACGGTCTTCGGATTTCTTCGATAAGTATTCACAACCATGTCCGCAACTTCCTGATAGAGCGGCTCGCGAATTTCCATCAACTCACGAATTTTCTGCTCAGGGTTAGGTGTTTGTAACAACGGTCGGGTTTTATCGCGGCTCGTCCTTTCGACCTGCTGGCTTATAGGTGCGCGCAAATAGACTACGACACCTCTAGCCTTCAGCCATTCACGATTTTCCGCCGAGATGACAGCACCGCCTCCAGTCGCCAACACAATGTTTTTGTTCTGAGTAAGTTGTTCGATCATCCGCGTTTCACGAATTCGAAATCCGCTCTCGCCTTCCACATCGAAAATCCAAGGTATGTCGGCCCCAGTAGTTGCCTCTATTTCGCGATCGGAGTCAAAAAATTCCAAGCCAAGCGAATCGGCAAGTACCCGCCCGATCGTAGTCTTACCAACACCCATTGGCCCAACAAGGAATAAATTTCCAGAATAGCTCATACACTACACACTCAGACTACAGCTTGCTCGTCACTTGGTTGCTTCGATGAAATAGGAACTACCGAAACTGGATCGCTGGTGCCAGGAAAACGCCGAATAAAACGATCGATCTAGGTAGGAACTGCTCTTAACTCGACCGACTTCCTAGAATGAGACGACTGTCCGACCCTTACGTTGCGAGTCATTGGGCCAGTTCAATCCCATGCCAGAAAAATATTACTAATGGTAACAAAACCTTAGCGAAACCATCTGCAAATTTCAATGTTCCAGATTTCAGTATCGGCCGGCAATAAAATTTTTATAGTTATCAATTGATTATCCGACATTCAGAACAAACAACTTTACCATTAAATAATGCAGCAAGCCTGTACGAAATTCTTTGAAGCAGGTCACGTTTGCACTCCTTAGCAATCGCTCGAATCGCAGATTAGCAGTGGCTTCTGCCGATATTGAATGAAATTGGAGGCAATTGCTCAGCCCACTCTCGAAGTGATCAATATTTGAGCAGATTTGCTAATCACAGTTCTCCAAATTTCTTTTCGAGAGACTCCGCTGCCAGCAACGTATTCACCCCGACCTGGCATAGGGTGGCATCAAGTCCCAGAATAACAAGGCAATTTTGGATGCCGAGTGTATAATTAGTTCGCTTGAAGCCCCGTATCAAGCCGCTGAGGCCAATTATGTGGCTCAGTGCTCGTTTCTACCCACATTATGTGGAAAATGCCTCTCAGCCGGCAGCTAATCTTCGAGACTCAAGTTACCCGTGCAGATAAAGATTCAGAAAATTCTCAAATGGACAGCCACAATAGCGGCGGCTGGGATGGCTGGCGCAGTGATGGTCGCCTCTGCAGCCTATCTCTATCTGGCGCCACTGCTTCCAGCTGCAGAAACCTATCGCAACGTTCAGCTTGAAACACCGCTACGAATATACACCTCCGACAGGCGCCTAATCGACGAGATCGGAAATCGACGAGACCCAGTGGACTACGGAGACATTCCCTCTCTACTTACCGACGCACTCATAGCGACAGAAGACTTGCGCTACTATTCTCACCCCGGTGTTGACCTACAAAGCTTGGTGCGCGGGTTTTACGGCATCATTCGCGGGGTCAATCTGGGCGGCGGCAGTACTATTACCATGCAGCTTACGAATAACCTTTCGTTCGATAGCGACAATGTCTACCTGCGAAAGATCAAATCGATTCCCTTTGCCCTGCAGATTGAAAGAGAACTCACTAAAGAAGAAGTCCTAACACTGTATCTAAATACCGCCTACTTCGGTGCCGGTGCCGATGGCATCGGTGCAGCCGCCTATGTCTATTATGGCAAGGAAGTTAACGAGCTCTCGCTAGCGGAGGCCGCCATGATGGTTTCATTGCTGCCCTGCCCCTCTGCCTGCAACCCCTTGAGTAATCCGACGCGATCAATCGAACGCCGCCGAGTCCGACTCGCGAATATGCTCAGGCAGGGAATGATCAATCAGCCGGAATTCGCTGAGGCCGATAGCTCACCAATCACCGCTCGCCGCCGCAATCGTGATATCGAGGTCTCAGCACCCTATGTCGCGGAAATGGTTCGCCAACAGCTTTACGAAGAACATGGCGAAGAGGCCTACAGTCAGGGCTTCGAAGTAGTAACGACTATCGATGGCGATAAGCAACTGGCTGCGAATAAAGCGCTGGTAGATGGATTGGAAAACTACTACGACAAGCGACACGGCTATCGAGGCGCAACCGCAAACTACCCACAGGAACTCTATGCAGACTCCAGCGGTGATGCACGACCGGCCTGGATAGAGGAACTGCAGCCAGTGTCGGCGCTTGGGAACCAGCAACCAGCAATCGTCACATCTGTAGATGACCTGAGTTTCGAAGCAGTTCTAAAGTCAGGGGAAACAGCGAAAGTAGAATGGGGCGGCATTAGCTGGGCCAATAGATTCAATTCCCGGAACGATGCTTGGCCGCCGCCACAGGTGGCGAGCGACGCGGTTCAGACTGGCGACCTGATTCGCCTTAGGAACGTTGGCGGAGAATGGCAACTTGGGCAAGTACCGGAAATTCAAGGCGCACTCGTCTCCATGTCTCCAAGCAATGGCGAAATCATTGCTTTGGTTGGCGGCTATGATTTCAGCCGCAGCCAAGTAAACCGTGTCATCACCCCTAGACCCCCTGGCTCAAACTTCAAGCCCTTCCTCTATGGCACCGCACTAGAACAGGGCTATTCGGCTGCAACAACTATCAACGACGCACCTATTTCTCGGGGCGGCTATCGACCGAACAACTATGAAAACAATTTCCTAGGCCCTATCACTCTGCGTTACGCCTTGAAGGAATCACGAAATGTACCTGCAGTGAGATTGTACGACCAGGTCGGCGACGACAAAGTTCTCGCGTTCGCGGCTAAGTTTGGCTTTCAGACACAGAACTTCCCACGCAATGATCTTACCGTGGCGCTTGGCAGCCAGGACGTTCAACCTCTCGAGATCGTTACTGCCTACTCGGCTATTGCGAACGGCGGCTACAAAGTCGAGCCCTGGTTTATCAAGGAAATATCTAACTTATCTGGTGGCGCTGTCTATAAAGCAACGCCGGTTACAGTCTGTGAAAACTGCCAAGCATTAGTAGATGATGCCGTCGCAGAAATAATTCCAGCACCACGCATCATAGACCCGCAGGTCGCATTCATCCTCAACTCTATGCTGCGCTCCGTCATCGAAGAAGGCAGTGGAGCGAGAGTCAATAGAGATATAGGTCGCGGCGACCTCATGGGCAAGACCGGCACTACGAATGGACCACAGGAACTCTGGTTCTCGGGCTTCAATAGGGACATCGCCACTACGGTATTTATCGGCTTCGATCAGCCAGAGCCACTAGGGGAGAGAGAGCAAGGGGCAACGATTGCCGTACCCATTTGGATCGACTTCATGAAGGTTGCCCTAGAGGGTATGCCTGAGAATACGATGAAACGCCCCGATGGAATCGAAGATCGCCTCATCAACAAGACAACGGGAGCACCAGCTACGCCGGGCGAGCCTGATACAATATTTGAGTATTTCAGAACGGAAAACGCGCCGACAGCTGACGGCGCGTTGTTACCAAGTATTGATCCTGCAAGCGAAGAAAACGAGGAGCTTTCTACGGAAACGATCTTCTAGCCTAGCTGATTTAAACCTAAGAGGCTTAAACTCGTCTAGCACCAAATCGCTGCTTAAATCGATCTACTCGACCACCGCTGTCCAATACCTTCTGCTTGCCCGTATAAAACGGGTGGCACTGAGAACATACTTCAACAAGAATGTCTTTGCCCA